>Ga0265299_10000028_pt1 | contig 231846 bp, 200 predicted proteins | sample AusTroGonzalo_MG_4_FD_193485 | JGI IMG/M metagenome (GOLD analysis project Ga0265299, IMG submission 193485) | Bovine rumen microbial communities from tropical cattle in Woodstock, Queensland, Australia - Gonzalo_02 | ecosystem: Host-associated > Mammals > Digestive system > Stomach > Rumen ... | reverse complement strand
CTATCGTAAGAAGCGTGACGAGATCCGTAACACCCGTAACAAGACTGCTGAATGTATGGAAGAGATCCTCGGTAAGGACTCTGAAGACAGCAATCTTAAGCGTGACAACGCTAATGTGAATGGTGATACTGCTATGGGCACTATGCTTCAGATCGGAGCTAATGTGTCTAAGGAGTATTATCTCGACAATCGTATCAATCGTACAGCAGCTACGGCTCATAGAGATGGTCATATACATATACATGACCTTGACTTCTACGACCTCACTGTTACTTGCTGTCAGATCGACGCTAAGAAGATCCTCGAGGGCGGTTTCAATACTGGCCATGGATACCTTAGAGAACCTGCTACTATACTGTCGGCAGCTGCATTAGCAGCTATAGCTATACAGAGCGATCAGAATGATTGTCACGGCGGACAGAGCATTCCTAACCTCGACTACGGACTCGCTAAGTATGTAGAGAAGAGCTTTGCAAAGCACTTCAAAGACAACTTCAGCAAGCTATTCGACTTTGCGTTCTCGTATTACATAACTCCTGGAGGAGAAACACGAAAGAAGTTAGACGAGTTAATGCCCGATATGACGAAGTCTGTACTCGATAGCCTCGACGGACAGCTCAGTACTAAGTTGGTAAGACCTACTTATAATGCTATCTATGAGATGGCTAAGAAGCTTGAGGAGAATAACATTGTATCTAGCGATGACGTCAATGTAGTATCATATCTCGAGAAGATTATTCAGACTGCATTGGATGATTCGTTACGAGAAACAGACAAAGAAGCACATCAGGCTATGGAAGCATTCGTACACAATCTCAATACAATGCATAGCAGATGTGGCGCACAGGTAAAGAAAGTTGCCTAGTATAAGGGAAACCTTATACGGAGCTCGGGTAATATCGGTGAAGACTCGAGTATGATTCCATATATTATCATATACAGAGGAGGTGAAAATATGGACGATTCAATCTTACGTATGATATATTTAGGAAATAAGATCAGCAGCAAAGAATTGCAACAGATCACTGGATGTTCTAAGTCTCAACTTGGTAGAGTTATGAAGTCTACCACAAACAAGAGAAATATAATAGACGTCCGTAACAGAAACACAGTAGAGAACTACTTCGAATGTATACAAACGGAGGAACAAGCATACTACTTAGGTTTCTTTATAGCAGACGGGTGTATAAAGTACAATAATGGAAGAAAACCTGTAGCAACATTCACATTACAAGATGCTGATAGCTATATGCTTGAAAAGTTCTCAGAAGCTATTAACAATCCTTACAAACTTACATGTAGTACAAAGATACGCGATACTGGTTATATTAGTACGTGGTATACAATGAGAATCTCTAGCCAAAAGATAGTGTCAAATTTGGAAGATATAGGTGCTGGGTATGGTAAGAGCTACAGAGAAATTCCTATACTTCCACCAAACTTGACTAGACATTTGGTTAGAGGATTGTTTGATGGCGATGGATCATTCTATTACAGAAGATCGCATCCAGAAGATCTAAATAGTGTTGCTATTAGAGGTTGTATAGAGTTATTAGGGTTTCCTGTTGTCATAGAAGACTTACAGATGATATTAAATGACATTGGTGTGTCAAAGTATTCATTACGGAAATCTGATACTGATACTCAGTTATATGCCATAAGAATAGAGAGGAAAGAAGACATAAAGTTATTCTACAACTACATGTATACTGACTCTCACATCTATCTGGAAAGAAAGAAGAAGAAGTTCGAAGACTTCTTCAATGGAATCATACCGAGTTAATACCGAGATAACTGATACCTTAACAAGTATCAGTATCGTAACGCGTAGTGGGTGAAACCTCAACACCGAGAGGAATATAATCCCACCAAGAGTATCCGATACAATGTCTATAGGGCATTGCTGCGGGAGTTGCGCCCCGTGGTCCTAACGTAATGACGAGGGTAGAAATGTACGCTGAGCTGGTCTGAATTGACAGACGTATCGATTCTTAGTAAATCGTATGAGGGTGACCTCCAGAAGTATAGGATAAAAAGCCTATACGATAACACAACTGACCTTTCTCCAGTGTAAATCTTGGTACTGATACTTCTCCTGCAGGAAGAATGGTTACCAAGAATCTCCTCAAGGCTATGAATGAAGGTCTTGGACATGGAGAAACTGCTATCTTCCCAATCGTTATCTTCAAGGTAAAGGAAGGTATCAACTACAATAAGGAAGATCCTAACTACGACCTCTTCAAGCAGGCTTGTGAGGTTACATCACGTAGACTCTTCCCTAACTTCTCATTCATTGATGCTCCGTTCAATAAGCAGTACTATGTAGAGGGACGTCCAGAAACAGAGATTGCTTATATGGGTTGCCGTACAAGAGTTATTGGCAATCACTATGATCCTGAGAATGAGATTACTCATGGTAGAGGAAATCTCTCATTCACTTCTGTCAACCTTCCTAGACTTGCTATAGAGTCAGGCGGTTCAGAAGAGAAGTTCTTCAACGATCTCAGATACTATATGGAAGTTGCTAAGTCTCAGCTTCTTGAGAGATTTGAGATTCAGGCTAAGAGACATGTCTATAACTTCCCATTCCTTATGGGCCAGGGAGTATGGATTGGCTCCGATAAACTCAAGTGGACTGATGAAGTAAGAGAGGTTATCAAGAACGGTACACTCTCTATAGGATTCATTGGTATCGCTGAAGCTATGAAGTGTCTGTATGGACACCATCATGGTGAAGGTGAGGAGTATGAACAGAAAGCTATCAACATCGTTAAGTTTATGCGTGAGATAACTGATCAGATGGCTGAAGAGACTGGACTTAACTTCTCACTCCTTGCTACACCTGCAGAAGGACTTTGTGGTAGATTCCTCAGAATCGACAGAAAGAAGTTCGGCATCATAGAAGGAGTAACAGATAAGGAGTTCTATACTAACTCATTCCACATTCCTGTAAACTTCAAGATCTCTGCATTCGACAAGATCAAACTTGAAGCTCCTTTCCATGAGCTTACTAATGCTGGTCATATCACATACATCGAGTTCGATGGTGATACATCAGAGAATGTAGCTTCTATCGAGAAGGTAGTACGTTGTATGCATGATCAGGGAATCGGCTACGGTGCTATCAATCACCCTGTAGATAGAGACCCAGTATGTGGATACACTGGCATCATCGGTGATACTTGTCCATGCTGTGGACGTAAGGAATCAGAAGACCATATCAGATTCGAGAGAATCAGACGAATAACAGGCTATTTAGTGGGCGATGTAGTTACATGGAACGACGCAAAGAGGGCCGAAGAGAGCATGAGACGTCCTCATGACGCTTCAGATAACTAAAAAAGAAAGAACAATGTGATACAGAGATATGAGGGAACCCTTAATGGGTTCCCTCACTTCTTCTTACATTTACAATCGCTCCCAACTCAATCCGTTCAGAGTCAACTTTATAATAAATTCAATACCAAGAAGGAGGAATCGTGATGCCTAAACTTACTGCCAGGGATATCAAAGAGCGTAGTAACAATCTCCGTATCATCTCGGAGACTCCCGCTAGCGTGAACATCAAGACCCTGTTCAGACACGTTAAGAGCCAATACTCTTATAACAATGCTAAGATAGTCCTTGAGAACTGGAGAGGTCTATCTAGAGATGAGTCTGTTGCCTTTCAGCAGGTTCTTGAACTATTCCAGCTGATATGTGATAATGACTCACCTTCCCACATCAAGAACGCTTCAGAGCTTATAGAAGGCAAGATACTTCACAAAGTTCGTGATGGTAAAGCTCTTCGCCATCTAAACAACTACAAGATGGGTAAGCATAAGATCGCTAATACTAAGATCGAGAAGCAGACTCATGCCAATGCTACTGTAACTACTCGTGACCTTGATAACAAGGGTCACCACGTTAACACCCTTCACCCCAACCGTAAGTATAAGTATGACATGTTCAACCAGCGTAAGGACGAAGCTGTCAAGAAGAATACTCCAGAAGGTGAAGAAGGACAGGAAGAGAAGACTCCTAAGGAGGCAATGGTAGAAGAGTGCTATGATATGATGATTGCATGTGTTCAAAAGAATCAGCAGTGCGATCGTGTCATAGAGAACCACGATAAACTCTCAAAGAGATTCAACCTCGATAAGATCGTTAGAGAGTGTCGAAGAGAAGATGGTTCTTATAGAGACTGTATCTTCGAGCTGTGCTCACTTATAGATTCGTATGATATAGCTGTCGGTGCTAAGTATGGTATAGCACTGGAGAATATCATGTATCTGATGAACAAGAACTGTATACCTCTTGAAAACAGCTTCATTGCTGAGGCTGTTACTGATTACTTCTTGCTCAACAATCAAGACTCGGAAGAATTCTCTATGGATGATCTTGTTCATGACATGAAGTACGTTGTAGAGAACTCTAAGTTCTATGACGATAACGACTTTGCTCCAATCTCTTACATCTTTGATGAAGACTACGAGCCAATCACCTCTACAGAAGAGGCTATTGATACTATCCTTGAGTTTCATTCAGATAAGCATAAAGAGCTTATCCGTAAAGACGAAAAGGGTAAGAAGATTAAGCCTACTGTAACTAAGGTGAAGTTGAATGGTGATAAGAAGAATACCATTAAGGGAGACCTTAATGCTTTCAAGATGTCTCATAACAAATCTATCCAGACTCTGAAGAAGTGTCTCCATAGAGTCTTCTGTAACTCACCAGAGAATATCGTCAAGGAACTTCCTGATATCTTCGCTGTAGTAAGAGGTGCAGCAATCATCGGCATGTTTGCCTTCTCACCATTCCTCGGAATCTTTGGTCTGATTACTGGTGCTTTCCTTAAGATGGACATCTCTCGTAAGCAGATGAGAGAAGTTGTTGATGCTTATGACAAAGAGATTTCTCGCTATCAAGAGAAACTTAACAAGACTAAAGATGAAAAGTCCAAACAGCGCTATAAGGAGTACATTAAGAAACTCGAAGCTGATAGAGATAAGCTTGAAGCTAGAGAGGATACTCTCTATACAGAAGAAGAACTCGAGAAGAAGAGAGATGAGCGCTACGAGAATAGAAACAAGAACTCTTCTTCAGATGACGACGACTTCGACTTCGGATCATGGGATGAGATGTACAAGTATCTCGATGACACTTCTATCCTGGTAGAATCTATGAACTGGGATAAGAATGAACTCATGAATACTATAAGACGTTCCATCAACTATGTCACTGCAGACTGCATTCCTGTACTTACAGAAGCAGTCATCCTCAATAGAGACATCTTTGATGTGAATGAGTATGCTTCTATACTCGAATACGAGAGACATCGTCTCCGTTCTGAGAATGGCTATGGCAAGTATGCTAAGATAGATCCTATCAATCTGGCTCTTGCAGATATAGCTGCTCTGAAGGAACAGGAAGAAGACGACTCTATTCCAGATCTTGATATCGTCTCTACTAATGAGTATACCCACTATGTCCAGGAGACTGTACAAGATGTACTTGAACTTCTTGACATTAGTAGAACAGAAGCTCTTAACGAGGGTAGTCTGTCTAACAAGATCAAACTTGCTGCAGACAAACTTGGTAAGACTGCTGTTAAGCTCAAAGACAAAGATCGTAAGATCTCTAAAGACATTGACGTTACTATGGGTCACTTTGCTCAAGCTGCAGAGAGGGCTCTTACTAATGACAGAAGAGAAGCTATCATCAAGGGTTCTCTCTTACCTTCTGCTTCAAAGACAATCAAGGCTACACTCATTACTGGTGCTGCTTGGTTAGTATCTCCTGCTATTGCAGTAATTGGTGTACTCGGTGCTATAGGAACTTCTAAGAAGCTCCAAAAGAAAGAGCGTCAGATAATTCTTGACGACATCGAGATAGAGCTCAAGATGTGTGATAAGTATATGCGTCTTGCCGAAGATAGGAATGACCTCAAGGCTGTAAGATCTATCATGCAAACTCAAAGAGCTCTTGAAAGACAGAGAAGTAGACTTCGCTATAACATGAAGGTTAACTGGAACGAGAAGACTCCTACAACCGCTGGCGATAAGAGTTATGACGAAGCCGTAAACTTCGAAGAAAAGTATATCGGACTCCCTGGAGTTGTCGATATCAAAGAAACGTAAGGGAGGTTACAGTATGGGCATATTTAGTTCATATAGACATCCGCTCAATGAAGCGGAAGTAGATGACGGTACTAATAAGCCACAAGCTAATCAGGATGATGAAGACTATACAGCTGGTGCTGATACTGCAGCAGATGATGAGTCTAACGATCCTGCACCCGACGATGCTGGTGGAGACGACGATGTCGACTACACCAACGGAGCTGATGAAGCAGGAGATGATGAATCCAATGATGACAACCAAACAACTGAAGAAGGCCAGGATGACCAGGACGATTCAGAAGGTGATGACGTTGACTACACTGATGGGGCTGACGATGCTGCTGACGACGAATCTAATGATACTGGTGACGATACTGGTACTGATGATGAAGGGTCAGATGGAGATGTCGACTACACCGATGGTGCTGATGACGGTGACGATTCTGAATCAGATGATGCTGGTGAAACTAGCGAAGAAGGAGAAGAGTCTGAAGGAGATGAAGAGGAAACTGAAGACAATACTTACGAGGACCTCCGAAAGATAGAAGCAGAACTTTTCTCAAACCTTTCACCAGAACAGATCGATATCAAGAACAAGGAACTTAAGCAGCGCTTCATAGACATCTATGGAACGATCTCTTCAGTCATCCTTCGTATCAATGATATCCCTAAGACTGATACTAATGTGGATATACTCCACTTTGTTACTGACAAGCTGATGGAACTCAAGGATCTTGTAGACTTCACTGTTCAGAAGTCCTTTGATACAAAGACTTACATCGAGAACTCTATCAACTATCAGATCTGTCTCTCTACTCTTGATAGTATCTCAGACATCATAGCATCTGCTCAGTTGGCTGAGGATAATCCTACTCAGGAGGAAGAAGAGGACCAGGATGGTGTAATCGTAGGCGGTGCCGATGATTCCGAAGTTAATCCTGGTGATGAAGTAGTTGCTTATGGAGACAAGATGATAGAATCTGCCGATGCAGGAAGATTCAACTCTTTCTTCTAAGACAAAGTTGCCCGAATCGTACGATCGGATACAACAATATATTAAATATAGCCCCTATCCGTATGGCGGTTCAGTGTGGCTATTAGTTTTCCAAGGTAAACTCTTACTATCATAAATCTAAAAAGGAGGAAATGAATTATGCCTATCTCAGGTACAAGAGAAGTTAGAACTGCTGGTTCTAACTATTCTAAGGACGCTTTAGCACCACTTGCGAAAGCATACCTTGACATAACCAGCTCATTACTTCATGAGAACAATCTCTCGATGTATGAAGATACAACGAAGGTTCACATGAATCCAATCACAGACAACACAATCAAGGACTTCTTTGTTGAAAACTGTTTCGACAGAAATGATCCTATGTTCCGCGACGACGCAGAGGCTCAGGAAGATCAGATTCAGATGATGGAGGAGATGTACATCAATGATAAAGAAGCTATCCTCGAGCACTCAGCACCTGGTCAGCACAACCCCGTAATCGGTATGACATTCCCTATCCACAAGAATATCATGCTGAACAATATCTTCGACAAGGGTGCAATCCCGAAGTTCGTTGCTACTTCACCTAAGTTCACAGTATCAATGGAGACCAGATGGCTCATCGATCCTGTAACAGGTGAGAAGATCGATATGTGGAAGGATCAGTGGAAGATGACTGATGCTATCCTCAAGGCAGCTCCTCTTAAGAGCATGTACATAGCTCTTCCTGAGGATGGTACAACAGATGTACTTGCTACACTGTTCGGCGCTACAGATCCTGAGGATCACCTTTCAATCGAGTCATTCGTAAGCGGTATCGTTGGCAGCCGTGTTGTATTCCCTGGCCAGAGCATCCAGCTCGTAACCAGCACAACAAGCGGCGGTGTTACTACATATCAGATCGAAGACTATACAAACGACACAGCTGCTGCTGAGGTTATCGCTGCTGGTGTTACACCTAGCGGTTCTACACCTCTCGTTGGTACAACTGTTGTCGGTGCTATCTTCCCGTTCGAGGGTAAGTTCACACCTGCATACGGCGAGTATGACAGACAGATCGTAGAGAGCTTCTCAGTTCCTATGGTTACAGCAGTTGCTACAGGTACACTTCCTGACACATGGAAGCTTACAGCTAACGGCGTTCAGTATGATAACTGCACAAGCGAAGACAGCATTCCTGCTGAGGCAAGAACAAAGGGCTTCCTCTCAGGCTTCTCTAAGGATGATCGCTTCGGTCTTTCATCTTCAAACGCTGCTGCAGGCGGTGTCATTCTTACTTCAAGAATCGATACATCTTCTGCTAAGCTCAGAACTGCTTCAGTATCTTGGGATATCCGTACAGATATCATCGAGATTCCTAACGCTATTCCAATCAACGTTACAATCTCTCCTGAAGAGGTTAAGGATATCTCTGCTCTGTATCAGATCAACCAGCTGACAAAGGTTCTCTCACTTATAAAGACATCCCTCAACAACTACAAGGATGATCTTATTCGTAGAGCACTTGATGAAGACTTCGTTAAACTTCCGAACTCACAGAAGATCGGTCGTTACTTCGACTTTGCTCCTACAACTAACTACGCTCTCGATCCTCTCGAGTGGCGTTACAAGATGTTCATGGACGCTATGGATACTCATGTAACACAGCTGCTCCATGTTCTGAACGATCCTAACATGACAATCAACGTAATCGGCCGTGATGATCTCATCAGAAAGATTACTCCTACTGAGTACACATATCAGACACCTACAAACATCGGCCCTGTTGAGCTCGACTTTGTAAAGACTGTTGTTACATCAGACAGAAGAACATATCAGTTCATCAGCTCTGACAAGCTCCGTGATACAAACAACCTGATCGTACTTCTCTGCCCAAGAAACACAGACCGTTTCATCTACAGAATCTACGATTATCAGATGTATCTGAGCAACGAGATCAGAAACTACAGTAATCCTACACTCCCTGCAGTACATGCATTCGAGCGTTGGAAGTTCGAGAAGTATCAGCCTGTACAGGGACGTATCGGCATACTCAATCCTACTGGCCTCCGCAACTATGGTCAGAACTACGCATTCAACAATGATCCTGTTGGACGTGGTGATGGTCAGGGTGTTGCTAGCGTTGGTAAGAATGACTTCGATATCGACGCTCGCTAATTGTACGGCCAAGATCGAAAGAATAAAGAGCCTGGTACCTAAGGGTGCCAGGCCCTTCTTTTACAATCTTTAGAAAGGAGTAAGAGACAATGATCAAGTATGACTTTAGTGATCTCCATGAAGCTTGTAATCTTGTGATCGCTAATCCTGAAAGAGCTTCTGCTTATCAGAATCTCAGAAAAGAGCTCAACAAGTTCTTCAGAGACTCTAAGTGTACAGATATCATCTACACAAGAAACGATGGTCTGTTCTTTGGTATGTGTGTATACCCAGTAATCAGCAAGCTTGATGTAAAGATGATTGTTCAGGATGACGGTAAGTATCGTTTCCAGAACTATGTCATAGAGATCGACTCCAAGATCTTCAATCCTATCATTGATATCACTGCTAGCGAGCTTCTCGCTATGCTGCTTCATGAAATAGGTCATATCATCAACGATCCTAACCCTGTTGAACAAGTAAGAGATGCTATCAATGTAACTCTTGCTAAAGAGAACACTACTCTCTCTATCATTGATACTGTACAGTACTATCAGATTCTTGCATATGGAATCAAGAACACTGTAAGAAAGATGAACAGTATGTTCTTCATCTATAGAGATGGAGAAGTTCTCGCAGATGAGTTCGTTATGATGTGTGGTTTCCAGGATGAGCTTAACAGCATCTTCAGAAAGCTGTGTAAGAACGGTATGAAGATCAACGACGATGTCAATAAGCTCGCTGCCTTAACGTGGACACTGAATCTGTATAAGAACGTGGAATTGAGAAGAATACCTGCTCTCAAGTTACTCAGACGGGCATCTTCAATCACCTCATCTAAGCTTGACAAAAAAGAATACGAGATTGTTACTAATGCTCTGAAGAGTATAGATACTTCTGCTATTAGAGAAGCTGCTAAACCCTTCAAGGATTGTGACTTCTACTATATACTCATACAAGAGGGAGCATCTCTTAAGAAGAAGGACACTAAGTTCGCTATTCTCAGGAAGATGGTTACCAACAACAAGCTCAGAGAGTTCGAGAGCGATATCTATGAGTATACACTCAGATCTCGTCACGTCGCCACAGAAGAGGATGCACTCTATCTTATGCGTCAAATCAATCTCAGAATCACTGCTATCGAGGATGCTCTTAATAAGGAGCGCTTCGATGAGTATGAGAGAGATCGTTGGTTCGCACTGCATGATAAGTACTGCTCACTTAGAGCAGAGATGGCTGCGAATACTAAGTACAGATACGACTACAGTGGTAGCATAATCACTGTTCAGTATCCAGAGATAGTTGAGAATCGCTACTAAAAATAAGGGAGGGTAGGCATTGCCTACCCTCTTCTTCTCTTCATGTCATTGTCTATAGCATAGTAGATAGAATCAAAGATGTCGTCGACTACAGCTTGGTCGTCAATGTTCTTAAGATGCAGGACGAACATTCTTCTTCCGTCTTTCCTCTTCTTCACCTTGATACACTTATCGATATCATTCTTCAGATAGTGACGAATGTCTTCTATAGCTTTTCTAATCGGAGTAACGAACTTGATATCGTAACACACTGTAAGGTCTGCATTGACTTCCCTTCCAAGTATTGGAGAGAAAGACTTAGCAGCTTTGACATCTAGCATCTGATTAGTAACGAGATCCTTGTTGATAGCGAACATTGTTACCTTCATCGGTATCCTTAGAAGCTCGAAGTACTGATTGAGTAGAGTTACAGACTCCTGCTCAATCCCTATGATCTCGCTTCTCTTAGTCAAATAATCATCATATGCTTCTTTCTGTTTATATGAGTACATTCGTATATTGTCTGACATGGTATCACCTCCTATATGATATTCTGTTTGTTACCTGCAAAGGTTCTACCTTTCTTTGGTGAGTTCTTTGGTTGCTTCAACTCTTGTATCCTGTCCATTGGAGCTGATGTAGCGCCGTCTAGTGGTCCTATAGACGCAAGCATAGCGTTTGCATACATAGCACCATTGAATGAACTCATCATGTTTGCTAAGTATATAAACTCTAGATCTGTTATGTCTGCCATACATTCAACATTACCAACCATCAATGTCGCTCCAGCTTGTTGGTAACCTGTATGATTTATGACAGTAGGAAGTATCTTAAAGATCTTGTTCCTTGGATACTTGTCTACAATGACTGGAAGAGTGTTGTTCAATTTTATATAGTCATTCTCCATAACGAAGACGTTCTGGTTCTGACCAAACAGAATGTTCGATGCTCTTGAAAGAGAGTTCACGAATGTATAGTGTCTATCGTTAGGAATGAATATGGAGTCATCCATATTCGCTCTATAGTTCTTGATCTCAAGAGACATGAAGTAGTCTATTTTACGCTTTACAAGTACATTAGCATTGCTTGGTCTAGTCTTAGTTCTATACTCTCCCCAATAGTGAACTATACGTTCTTCATACATATCTGTCTCTGGAAGTACCCAGTTTAGATTGAGATTGAAGTTGAGTTTGAGAGGACCAGACTCGAAGATAGTATCGACCATTCGATACATCTGATTGTTGTTGGTCATTCTAACACCCCCTGTATTATGATGTATGACCTAGAGTAAAAAGAAAGGGAGTCGCTAGGACTCCCTTTCAATCATCTTGGTTTGAGTGTGAATGTAACGTTCGCGTACCCGTTTATACTTATCTTAGCATCCTTAGACACGACAATACAGAACTTCTCTATCATCTTCTCAAGTTCTTCTACAGTATATCTTGCTGAGTACTCGAAGACGAACTTAAACCCATCCCAATCAGAACACAGAGTAGATGCATAACTTTCTATCAGACTAGGGAGCAATAGCTCACAAGTGATAGTGCTCTCATCCGCGCCTTTTGAGTAGTAGTCATCAAACTTAACTCTGTCTGTCTTACAAGTCTTTGTTATGTTCAACCACATGAGCTTGTTGATATACAGAGTTACTGGATTAGAACAGAATCCTGCTAGATCTACATGTCCATAACCGACATTAGTCATGTATGGATCTATAACTTCGTGGATGTAAGTTCTAACGTAATCACATTTGTCTACTCCATACACGGCTATAACACTAGGCATGTCGTGTATGAGTGATTCAAGTACAGCTTTCTCATCGTCAAGATTAGGACTATTGTTCATACGGCTAATCAAGCCCATATAGTTTATGACGTCTAATACAGTATCATCTTCATGTAATGTGAATGTGGACAACGTTAGACCACTAAGATACTTGTCTACCAAGTCGTACTCTTCCTTACACGGTGATTCTGCAGTGTACAGTTTACTCTTAGTCTCATCTTCTGGAGAAGCAAATGAGTGAACTAAGAAGTCTACTATAGCTGGGAATGCCTTAATAGTTGTCCTGTCAGTGAATGGCACTCTATTCATTAGAAACTTCATGATCAGTCTCCGTTTCCGTTAGCGCTTAATAGGTTACATGTTACTGCATAATGATATCCATTATCAGTTTTAGTCGTTTCTATATCAAACTTCATTGCCTTAGAACTCTTATACCTCTCTGACAATGCTAAGATGTCTTCATTTATGCGATTGTCGAACTCTTCGTCACCTGTTGCACAAATATCGAACTCTTCTTTGATTCCTGCCATAGCAGATACCCAAGTCTCTATGTTTAGTACAACTCCAACTGCAATGTCTACATGTTTTACATCGTTCATAATAAGATTGAACTTGTATGGTTCAAACTTCACTACATACACATCGCTATTAAGACTATCTCTTACACTAGCAGTGTCTTTTGTCTTTAACGCATATACGATCTTCTTGATATAAATAAGTCTCTGTTCGTATACACAATCCATGTGTCCATATCCAAACAGAGTCATGTATTCATCAAGAGTTCTCTGGAAATCTTTATTGTAGTTGTCTCCAGCATTAGAGATATCAATCATGAAGATTGTAGGAACAACACCATTTCCAGCCTTACGTGATGCTTCAACATTGTAAAGCTTACCATCTCTATATTCGGATTCGCTATCCCATCCGAAAGGATGACAGTTCCAAGCACTTGCTCCAGCGAGTACTGTGATCATATCAAGCACATCCGTAACGTTGTCTTCTGCATCGATACAGAATCCAGACACTGTGAAGCCATCAAGATACTCTTTAGCCAGTTCGTCGAATACTTCTTCAATCTCATTTTCATTGTAGTTACCAAGAAGTTTTGAATCATCTGCTGCGAAGATGCTAAGCAGATCGTCTCTTAAGAACTTCCAGTTCTTTGTGGTTCCAAGGTTGTCTTTGTTGATGAGTGATTTCATATAAGTTCCTCCTTACATTGATGCCATTCCATACCTTGTGTTGTGGAACAGCTTTTCTTCTGCTCTCCTCTCTGCTAACCATTGCAGATTTTCATATGAGAGGTTTCTTTCGAACAACACCTCTTCGGTGTTATCCTTTACTGCTACTGCTTTTATGATATGGTCAAGACTGACCTTATCGATGTAGTGCTGCCATATAGTACTTCCATCTATAATTGTACGGAAGATAGCTGGATAGAGAAGATAGTTGCTACTTACAGCTTTCTCTCCATCTATGTAGATGTCGACATAGTCGCACTCTTTGATTATTGGCGTAACAATCTGCATAGTATCATTCCTTTCTAAAAAGAAAGGTGGACTGGCCACCTTTCTCTTCACTGATCTTAAACTGCTGTCGGGATACTACTCTGTACGATTGCAGGAATGCCATTGAGTTCGTTTAACAGTATATGAGATACATTATCTACTCTAACTCTGACAATATCACTGTTTTCGTTTTCGCCTACGCTGAATGTATCATATATGTCTTCATATACGCTGAAGCAGGTAGGCTCATAGTAATCTCTCTTCTCCAATCCATACTTTACATAATATGAAGCATCTCCAGTTGTAGCGGATTTCCAGAAAGCAGTATTCTTCTTGATTATCTCCTCAAGCTTCACCCACCAATCTGCTATGGTACAAGGGAATGGGATAGGTGAAGGAATAGAGCTAACAGCTTCATAGAATGCCTTGAACTCTTCCCACATCTCTTCAGGTGAAGGGAAGTTTCTTGATACCACATACTTGTCATATACGAGCTTTTCAAAGCTCTTCAGAACATGATGCGTCTTAATCTGGTCATACAGCATACCTGCTATACTTCCGTTTACTGTCTCTATCTGCTTATCTACAGCATCCTGTTTCTGCTGTGGTGTCAGAGTCTGATCTTTGATAAGATCGAGTACACTCTTGTAGTCCACTGTAAAGTCCTTACTACGCTTGAATACAGTTCCATTGTAGAATAAGATTTCAACAGGATAACCGATGTGGGTAATCTCAAATGAGATTGTCATAGTCGGCACATCAAAGTTTGTACATACCAGGTCATATCCCTGGATACCAGTGTTTGCAAGAGCATTAGTTACTTTGAACACTATGCTCTGAATCACTTTAGTGTTATCGATTTTGTTTGCGTTTACATTGTAATAGATCATGATTGATCCTCCTTTAGATTATATTGTTTCGAGAGCTGATCAGCTTGCTCTCTGTACGCCTATATAATATATACCCATCTCTTCGTTTAGACAATGGAAATCAGCCTTGGGATTACCCAAGGCTGTTGTATCCCATGATGAATGGATTGATGCCTTTAGCCCTCTCCTCTAAGATAGCATTAGATACCTTATCGAGTTGTCTGTCATTGAACTTCATTGTCTTGATATCCATAGCGAACTCCTCATACATCACCAGATTAGTCTCATAGTACTTCCTGATTGTATGTACTGAGTCATCTATGACATCTATGAAGTAACTTCCCCTTATTCGGGTTCTTCCAAGTCTCTGTCTGCACTTTGGTCTACTCTTCATAGGTTCAGCCAACTGAACTGAACAGATTACATCAGATACATCCAATGCCTCTCCTGCAGAGACGGATGTAGTCAGAATGATCTTATGATTCAGTGCACTTCTCTTATTCTTGTTCAGAGATGTATAGATACCTACACTATACGTATACTCTGGATAGTTCTCAAGTATCCAATCGTACACTACCTGTATAGCTTCATTGCTTGCCATGAAGATAAGGATCCTTCCATACATCTTACCTATCAGATCCATCACTACATGACAGATCTTCTGGAAGTTGGGATACTTAGTTATCATAGCAGCATAGTTCATCTTGTTGAATCCGTAGAAGTTGCCACAGTTACTGATGTCTTGTGGTGTCATCCTACTGTTGTAACGAATAGAGATGTAGTGAGTTCTCGGATCCTTATCTGGATCAAAGAGTTTGATTGTAGGAACGTTCTTGAAGTAGAGTTGGAAGATCTTGTTATCTCCCTCATCTCCTCGTTCTGGGGTGGCTGTCATATAGATAGTCTTATATGTGTTGCTGAAGAAGTCTATATGCGTCATGGCATCGAAGTAAAGATGTGCTTCATCAAAGATCTTAACTCCAATACCTAGATATCTAAACAACTCTCCAACAGCTCCCCATCCTTGCCTACTAGCTAAAGACGCTAGAGTAGAATGAGTTACTAGATAGACTTTCACTTTGTCCAATGTATCTTGTTTCTTCTTGTACAGACTGGCTATAGACGGAGAACCAGAGATCGCATAGACTTCTTTGCTGTCTATATTACAATGCTCTAAGATTCTCTCCTTCCACTGTTTCAACCAATCTACAGAAGAAGCTATGACTATTCCCTTGATGTTCATGAATGCCATGTACGCTATACCAAGATATGTCTTACCTGCACCAGTATTGAGTGCAAGCATCATCTGAGATGCGTTCTTAGTATATGCATACTCGTCCATACCTAAGAGAAATCTGATACTCTCTTTTTGGACGTCATTCTTGGGTCCATATTTCAAAAGAGTCTGAGTAAGGTTCCCACGATACCCGTCACACGTAGTCTGGTAACAGGCCTTAACGTCAAACGTGTTCTCTAAAGTCCTTATACTTATACCTCTAGGGAGATAGAGTTTCCGTGCACGCTCGTCATATATGATGTGCTCAAACGTTACTGATCTCGTAGCTTTGTTCCATACACGAAACTTGTTCTCTATCTTAGGTGCATCTCCCCATGTATAGTCATTGATTACTACACAAGTGGGTCGTACTTCAATCTTCATTGGTTGTCCTCCCTAAAAAGAATGGGGAGGAAATATCCTCCCCACTCGTTAGTTTTTGTTCTCTCTTCTATCGATGATCTCGAAGAGAGGTTTAGTCTGTACTTCACTCTCTACCTTCTCTGCCATGTAAACCTGCGGCTGAACATGAGCAAACATGTCGAGCTTACTAGGTGCTGTCTTTCTGAAGGAGATTGGTTTGTACAGTGTACGAGCAAGGTTCTCATACTGCATGGTAACCTGAATGCTCGGATTAGTCTCAAGAGCCTGACGAAGAGTGAGTATTCTATACTCCTGATCTGGATAGTCCCAGTCTGGCTTGAGAAGTACATCGTCTACAGCTCTGATCTGGTTCATGATTATGATTTCTGCATGGACGGAACGGATACCACCCATACCACAATCGATAAGCTTATTGATGAAGTCTCTAAGAATCTCATGTCTTGTATAGTTACAAGTCTTTGTCTTGAGATTGATGATAGACATAACTTCCTTTAGATTCTTACCAAGATCATCATTATAGATACCTACACCAAAGACAGGTATTCTAGACTGCTGAAGATCTGTGATAGGAATGAAAATGTCTGTCTCGTCTTCATACTGCTTAGAGTTGATCAGCTTACAGAACTCATCCTGGAGATACAGACACTCATTATTAGTTCCGTGAACCTCAAGCACTTCTCCCTCTGGAGTTATGATCTCGAACTGAGTGATGTAGTCTCTAAGAATATCGAAGTCATCACTATCACCATCGCTATCACTCATAGCTACAACTGTTTCCGTATCTACGCTATCTCTATCGATATGAAGTAACCACTTCTTACCTCCAAGGAACTCGCTGTTTATATAGATATCCTCATCATCGAATGTGAAGAACTGATCGAACTGCTCCTGAGGAATGCTCCACTCAATCTTACTAATCTTAGCCTCAAGAAGATGCTTAGCGGACAGCATAAGCTGAGTGAGAGTCTGTGAGATTAACTCTGCAGCAATCTTACCGATGTTCACGATGCGATTGCTCATGAAGAGATTTCCATAGCACTTCCTACAAATGCCCTGTCCTCTGGCTGCGCTTGCACAAGTGATAGGAGATCTCAGATAGATTGTCTGACCTACAAGATCATGTCTAAGAGTATTGAGACAACCAGTGTTATATTCCATTCCATCAGGATGAAATCTGAAGTATCTATCCTGATACATCTCTATATTCTCTTCAGTGAGAGTTACTTCAACGAAGTTCTTGGTATGGCAATCATAATCAGGATCAACGTTACCGAACTCATCGGTATAGAGACTCGTATCAATTTGGTTCAGACCAAGTACTCTGGCGAAAGCACCTGAATCTGCTGTGTTCTGCTTGGACAGAATCTGAGCCTGACGACCAATGCCAGCTTCAGCGACCATCCATTCAAAACGATTAAGACCACCTCTCATATAAGAAGCGTCTATAGAGTGCGGGAAGATTCCTCCCTCACCGTTAGGCTTGATACCAATGTTAGAGATCATCTCTCTAAACTGCTTCGGCTTTACGCCTACTTTAGCCCTGAAAGCATCTGCAAGGCAATGGTCTCTTCCGATCCACTTCTTACTCTCAAGGATAAGCTCAATGATTCTATTACAATCCTTCATTGCCTCCGCATTCATCTGATCGGCTGGTAGCATAGAGTAATCCTTATGCATCAGCTCATCGAACTCAGGACAATTGTTCGCCATAAGGATAAAGTCTTCATAGTTGATAGAGTTGTTATAGTATGGTGCAAACTTCTCTGCAAACTTGAGAGTCTTATGATTCGTATAGATCATTTCATTGAGTCTCTTCGGTTCCATAGTATCTCTGTTTGGTATGATGGCAAACTTGTTGATATAGTTTGCTATAGCCTTCTTATCTATTCCCTTCTTACAGAAGAACAGATGCCAAGGTCTGAGTGTATGTCCAGCTTCAACAACAAAGCCCCACATACAAAGGTTAACCATAAGATCAGGAAGTGTAAGTCTTACACTCTTCTTATAGTCTCTAAATGTGACTGTTACCTTAGTCTGCATCAATGGTTGTTCGACATTGTCGGTTATCAAGTTCTGCAGTCCTATACGGTAATCATTAAGTTTAGTATTGTCGAGATCTTCGGCTATGATCTCTACGGGTTGATTCTGGAATAGGCATGACCATACTCCATATAAATCGGTTCTTGTCATTGTCCTCTACCTCCTTAGTATTGGATAGTTTCAGTACAGGTAAACCTCTACTGTCGTTCCTATAATATACAACGAAAGACGTGATTGAGAGGGTAGGCAATGCCTACCCTCACACAATTAGTCTCTGTGAGAAATGTCTGCAGCCTTAAGCATCTTAGGCTTGTTGACATTCTTGAGGTATTCCTTCTGGCCAACTCTTGCAACTTTCTGAGCTCTTGAGTTGTATTTCTTCTCGATAGCTGCGAGAAGCTTACGCTCTTTGATACGGTTGATCTTAAGAGCCTTCCAGAGAGGATCATTGTTATCCTTAGCAAGCTGAAGAGCAGCCATTGTTGTACGACGGCTGATATCATCATTCTTGTTAAGTCTAACCATTGTCTTGCGGTTAGTGATGTTCTTCTTCTCGAGAAGAGCGATCTCTGCGGATTCGAAGAGAGCTTTCTTTTCCTCATCGCTGCAGTTAGCGAAATCGTCATAGAAGAAAGCCTCCATGAGTTCGTCCATGTTTACGTCGATAGCATCAACCTCAGGACTTACTCCAGTTGACTGTGAATATATTCCCATAGTTGGATTCCTCCTTGTTTAGTATATCTGAGTGGTATGAATGCCACTGCTGATTATATAATAGTTCTATCAGAACGACTAAAAAGAAGGAAATGGGTAGGGAAGAACTCCCTACCCATAGCCTTACAGGGATACAATGTTAGTGAAGTTTACGCTCTTTTTCTCTCGTCTGTCAATGCCGAGAGCTTCTACTGGGAATGTAGCAATGTTATCATTGATAACCTGTGTATAGTTGATGAATGGTTTAACCCACTCTGGTACATCTTCTTCAGAAAGTATAGCAATGTTACCACACTCTCCCTTGAAGTCCTTTGATGTGAGCATCTTTACTGCTCTCTCATATACATCTGGGAATGTATCCTTAATCTGATCGATATTCTTTTCTGTCATATCCGTCTTGATGATCAGAACTGTGTTACGTGTAGTAAGGTCGATGATTGGCTCATTATCTCTTCTAAGAAGATTGTATGCTACAGCTGCCTTAATGGTATACTGTCCCATAGGATCCGCATAACCAGACGATGCCTTTATACGCTGAGGCTTGAAGTAGCTCTTATCACCTGCCATGAGAGAGTCATAGATCATCTTCTCAAGAGCAGCAAGCTGTTTGATGATATCTATCTGAGAGATCTGCTCAGCATTGAGCACGAAGTACCATAGGATTTCTTCAATTCTTCTTGCTGTCTTTTCAGGTATTCCAACCTTACGGATAGGCATACCCTTAACATCGAGAGCTTCTTCAAGAGGAATGAACGCATTCTCCTGACGTTCCTGATAACAACAGTAGTTCTTCTTTACCATTGTAACGAGAGCCTGCTTAAGCTGGAACTCGTTCTTGAGTATGAAGAATGATTTACGTATCTGACCATCTGCCGTCTTGATAGCATTGGAGTTGGTTGAGTACCTTGTCATATAGTCAATCGACAGACGACCCATAATGTGAGCAAGCACATTGATGAGTGAACAACGATATCCTGCTGTAGGACCTACAGAGTTATCATCACTCAGAGTCTGCTGAAGATCGATAACTTCATCCTTGAAGAAGTCATAGTCATATGAATGAACGTCTGCTCTCCATACCTTACCCTCATTATTCTGCTCGATCTCCTTAATCCTCATTGGAATCTTGAGTGTCTTAGCGAGAAGATAACGATACCATCCGTCGAAGCTGATGAAACAAGAGTCAGTATCAGTAAGGATAGATACCGAACGAACCATGTTTTCTGCTCTGTCGAGACGATCCATATACTGATGACCATAGTATACATACTCCTTAACGAGTTCATATACTTCATCAAGCGCTGCTTTGATCTGATCTGCAAGATGACTAGCCTGTTCTTCAGTCATCGGGTTATCGGTATCCTTAAGAGCATCATAGATATCCTTAGCATTAGGAGTTTTGTTCGGATCCATGAAGTGTATCGGAAGCAGACTAAGGAAGTATACAACCTTATCCATTACATACTTATTATCGAAGAAGTAGAAGAGGTTGTTCTTGAAGAAGATACGGTTAAGGTCTTCCTGGTCAAGCTGATTGATGATATCCCATACAATCATTAGATCCTTTTCTGAAGGTCTGTAGTAGAAACCACATGTACAGATAAGCTGACAGAATACATCATATGCTGATACTGGCATATCAATGACATCATAGTCATTATACTTACGAGTAGGTCTCTCACGACGAACGTTGTTGATGAACTGTATGATCTCGTTGAGTGAACCAAACTTAACGTTGTTGTTAAGTGTAGCTTCAAACAACAGAAGAGCTGTAGCAATACAGTTCTGACCCTGCATTGTGATAGATGATGCAACGTTAACGTTGTAGAAGATAGATGTATGATTACCACTAGCTCCATAGATAGCATTCGCCGATACCTTCTCAGAAAGCTGAAGGAGGTTGTACTTCTCATACATTTCAGATCCCTTAGGATACTTAAGCATCATTCCCTTATACTCAGCTCTCTTAGTCAGGAACTCCTGAATGAGATCTACATATGGGTTAGGACATGTACCATGCTTCTTAAAGAGAACACCAGATACGGTTACTATGGGTTCTCGTTCTATGATGTAGTTCAAGACATTATAGAGTGTGGTGTCCTGTTGATTATGTGTATAGTTGTTATCCAGTCTCACTGGTGTGTCTGAGAATCTCTTGGCTATAGAGTAGTCTATAGCTGCATCAATATCTGCATCGAACAGTCTTGGGAAAGACAGTCTCAATGCTTCTTTCATTTCAGTCTTATAGATGGTAAGACCTTTGTTTGAAATAGGTATCATAGTTTTCCTCCTTGTTCATAATCGTCCCAAACACGTACGATTACTTGATTATTTAATGGTTGATTGCTCTCTAATAGTATACAATCGTACCAATTTGGAGGGAGGAACATCTTAGTAATCTGACAGAAAGGAGGGAACCTTATGCTCAATAAGGTAGCTCAATATGCTAAGAACGTTGGTAAGTCAGTAATCTATTCTGCTGCTGATGTAGCAGGAGAGATGTTTACCAACCCTAAATCATTCATTGAAGAGAACAATGAATCCTTAAAGGGCGCGTATAACTCGGTGCGAGACTATCGTACCACTTTTAAACGTGTCAAGGACAGGATTCAGAAGAGCGACGTTTATGTAGCTGCTTCTGTAGGTGTAAACTCACTCATAGAAGATATCAAGACTGGCGACTGGTACGCTAAGGACCGTGAAACTAGACTCACTGAAAAGTTTGGCGGACTTGGTGTCGGTGACGACTGGGATATGGATGGAGCTGAGTTCGACTGGGATAAAGAAGGTATGGATGTAAGCGATGGTGATAAGATCATTGCTACAGCTATCAAGAAGAATACTAAGCTCAATACGATGATGACTACTGATGCTATTGTCACTGTAGGCAAGGCTCAGATAGACGCATCTAGAGAGAATACTACTCTTCTCTTTATGCAGAACGAAAAGCTTATGGGATCAGTCAACAATGGTTTCGAAAGAATCACTAGACTGCTTTCCGATTCAGCTAATACCAATATCAAGAACCAACAGAAGACTTGGGAGAAGACTGCCAAGTTCTATGAGAAGATCGAGAAGAACACTAATACTATAGTCGCTCAGCTCGATGAACTGCTTAAGATGCAGAGAAATCTGTATGAGGACCAGCGTCAGAGTCAGAAAAAGGGGAACAAAGTTACTGCTTCTAGCGTAGTTAATGCTAATGGTATGCTTAACCTCAGAGATTATAAGAACGCTATCAGAAAGAACATCGGTGATACTATCACTGAAGCTACTGGTCTTTCTATGGATTCATTTAAACTCGGCGATGGTAATACTCTCGCTCTCATGTTCGCTAACCCAATGAGAGACCTTACTCAAGGTTTTCTTAAGAAGAACATCAACAAGAACTTCAAAGCTTCAGCAAATAATCTGAACGAAGTTCTTGGTGGTCTTGCCTATACTCTCTTTGGTCAGTTGAACAATATGAAACTCAATGGTACTGGAATGAATAAGCTTATGGGATCCATCTTCGGTATGAAGATGGATAGAGAAGGCAACTTCGATACTTCCAAGTACACTAAAGGTCCAGTTCCATTCGACGGTATCACTAAGAAAGCTATCACTGAAGTTATGCCACATCACCTCGCTAAGATTGCTTCTGCATTGACTGGAGAAGATGAGGAGATCTTCGACTACAACAGTGGTAAGTGGACTACTAAAAGAGCTAAGTATAACGAGATTCTTAAGAATGAGAAGAACAAAGCTATGTCTGCTATGGGAGACTTCTTCTCTTATATGAAACAGGGTGTTGGAGGAGACTTCAACAAGATCATGAGAAATAAGAAAGATGCAGATAAGTTCATCAAGGGACTCACTGCATTTGCTAATGCTTTCTACGAGAACCCAGACTTCAATATGCTTCGTAATCCTAGAGAGTACGGCATTGATGAAGATGTAGCTAAGTTTATTCAGAAGAGTTTTCAGGAGACTAAGTATAACTATCGTTACACTAAGAAGAGAGACTGGAGATACGGTAATGGTACTGCGGAACGCGACAGAGAACAGCAGAGAATTGCTGGTCTTGACTGGTCTAAGGGTAATCCTATACTGACTGGTAGAGATGATGTAACAGTTGTCCTCGCCAATACTATCAAGAGTGTCTTCGAATCTCGTAAGAGAAATGCAGACAAGAGAAAGGACATAGGAAACAATCCTCTGTCACTCGAACTCCTGTTTGCTTCAGAGGGTATTGATATCAATAAGAACAGCGGAGAATGGCTCGAACGCTTTAAGAATAAGTATGGTGATTATGATCAGAAGTCTATAATGAACTCACCTACTGCTAAAGCAATAGCTATGACTGCAGATAAATACGGATACACTATTTTCGATTATCTTAAGCACATTAAGCTCGATCTTGCTGGTATCAGAAACAATGGACTCTTTTCAATCATGCTCGGAGGTGGCGATATTGGTGATGCTAGTATTTCTAGAGAACCTATGACATTCGAGCTGAAAGAAAAGTTTGACTGGAAGAGACTCGAAGCTGAGCATAAAAGACGTGAACGCCATGATGAGGATTCATTCGAAAGACGTTACCAGGAAGAGAAAGCTAAATGGGAGCAGAATGAAAGATATCGTCAGTCTGGTGATAAGCGTTATAATAAGAGACTCAGACGTCCTAACAGAGTTGACCTTAGTAGTGACAATGTAAAGGGACAGTTTGGTTCTATACTCAATGACATCACTGAAGAGTTCAAGAGAGATGAAGTTGAGCGTCAGAAACAAGAGAAAGCTAATCAAAAGGACATGTTCGATGTACTTGAAGAGTGGGGCCTTATTTCATCTGATGAAAAGAAAAATGCTCAGGCTGTCAAGTATGATAAGGAGAAAGACCTTAAGGAACAGATGAAGGCTGCTCAAGGCGGTAAGGCTAAGCTCTTACTTGCTAGAGCGTACATGAAGAGTATTGCAGATAAGCCATGGCAGTATGCTACAGATGCTATGGTAAGTACTGAGGCTCTGATTCATGATATCTTCTTCAAGCATGCTTTCAAGATGAAGAACGAAGATGGTGAGACTGTAGAGGAAAAGGGTCTATTCGGAATGCTCCAGGAGAGCTTCAAGGGTGGATTCGATTCTCTTACAAACATGATCGGCACTAAGCTCGAAGACTTCTTTACCAAGGAAGATGGATGGTGGCAGAAGAATGTCGTTAAGAAACTCTTTGCTCCAGATAGTTTCTTTGGTCAACTTAAGGAAGCTATTATCGGTAAACCTGATGGCGAAGGCTTCAGAACTGGCGGAATCGGAGATAGGATCTTCGATGCTCTCAAGAGGAATGCTCACGATGTAACTGAAATGGCTAGACGTGACGCTAGATCTCTCACTGGCAAGAAAGATGAAGAATCAACAAGTGAATCATCATCGTCTGATTCTAAGTATGATTGGAGTTCAGATAATGAAAAGAAGAAAGCTATCAGACAGATAGTCAAGTCTGCTTTCATTCCTGGAAAGTATACTGCTCAAAAGATTACTGGATTCGGTACCGAGTATATCAAATGGGCTGCTAGCGAAGGTCTTTCATATAATGATGCAGCTAGACAATCGGCTGTTGTGAATTACTTCACTAATGAGAGAACCAAACCGCTTCCAGCTAGCGACTTCAATAGAGTAAAGAACAGATTTAAGAGAACTACTAATACAATCAAGCCCGATGATGAACAGCGTGATAAGATTAGAGATCTTAAGAATCAGTTCAAGGGTAACAAAGACGATAGATTCCTTGACAAGTGCAGGAATGCATTTACTGTTAAGGGAGCCGACGACAATGAAGCTGATAAGTATATACAGTTCCTTATAAGTCACAACATCGGTTATAGCCAAATGAAGGCAGATGCTGGTGGAAATGGACAAGATGTATTCGACAGGTATGCCGATCTTTATCTGCACGGTAAAACCAAAGCACAAGATAAGGATAAGAAGCTTCAAAGACTCAGAATTCGTAGAGATAACGGTTTCAATACGAATATAAGAGACATCGGTTCTATTCAGATTCCAGAACCACCTACACCAGAGATTACGGAACAGGAGAAGCTTAAAGCCGAAAGAGAGAAGAAGATATCTGAGACTCTCGATAAGGTTATAGGACCTACACTTGAGAAGATACTTACTCCTCTCAGAAAGATTGCTGAGGCTCTCGGAAATCCTATAAACGGCAATGACAATAATCCTCCTACATCAGCTTACGGTGGTGTAGCTAAAAGCAACATGACATCTATCCTCTCCCCTGGCGAAATCGTTATGGGACGTGGAGGTTCTGGTGTTGTACCTAGAATGGGAGTTTATGGACTCTCTAAGGGTGATGTAGTAATCAACCCTGCATCTCCTTCTAAGGCATCTAGACAGTATGCTGCAGAGCGTAACTACCGTAACAAGCTTATGGCTAATGCTACTGTATCTGAAGGTACCGATACAGACGAAAAGACAGTAAGACAGTCCATACTTGACTTCTTCAACAACGGAGAAAAGATGGACGTAGCAGCAGATTATCTTGCTAAGGCTGGTATTGGTGGAGTTGCTGGTGCACTTCTCGGTATGCCACTTCTCGGTGCTGGTATTGGAATAGCTACAGGACTCTCTAAGAGATCTAACGGATTTGCTAATGCTATATTCGGTGATCTTGGAGAGAATGGCGAGAGAGCTGATAATGGACTCATCTCTACAGAACTCCAAAAAGCATTCCCAAGTATGCGTAAAGGGGCACTCCTGGGAGGAGCACTTAGTCTTGTTACACCGCTTGGACCGCTTGCAGGTATACTCCTCGGAGGAGCTGCAGGAATCGCTGAGCACGAAGGAATGTTTGACGGTCTTATCTTCGGTGAAGATAGTCTTCTTGGAGATAAGGAGAAGTTCAAGCAGAAACTTCCTAAGATAGGATTAGGAGCACTTGCTGGTGCAGTCTTCAGTCCTATAGGATTACTGCCTGGTGCATTACTTGGTAGTGCTGCAGGTATGGTGGCATCAACTGACAAGTTCAAGGAGTTCATCTTTGGTAAGGAAGTTGATGGAAAGAAACAGGGTGGCGTAGTAGGTACTATTAAGAAAGCCTTTAACCCTCTTAAGAACTTCGGTCAGGATCTTATCGAAAGCACTATGAGTGCAGTATTCGGTGAAAAGGTTCAGGATGAGAATGGTAAAGAGAAACGTGAAGGCGGTCTGATGGGAGAAGTTAAGGATTGGGTAATCAAGCCTTTCAAGGAAGGTGCAGAGTCTATAGCTCAGTCCTTTAAGAATGTCGCTCAAGATATCAAGGATACATTCGCTGAGAAGATAGGACAGCACTTCGAGAATGTATTCGGAGAGAATCTTGCTGCTCGTATAACAGACTTCCTTAGGAATCCTCTTAAGAAGCTGATAGGTGGAGCAGTTAAGGTTGGCGGTACTATAGCACTGTCTCCATTCATGGCTGGAGCTCACATGATTAAGAGCGTGGGCAATAGACTTGAAAGAGGTCGTATACGTAGAGGTACTGCTTTCAATAGGTCTGCTGAAGAGAGACTTCAGTATAGAGATCAGCATAAGTTCGGATTTGGCTTTGATGCTGTTATGAGAGGTAGAGGATTCAAGAACGCAGAAAGTCTTGAGTTCGATACTAATATAGCAGACGTTGCTAGAGACAGAACTTCTACTCAGATAGGTGATATAGAAGCTCAGCTTGCTGCACTGACTACTGGTGATCCTTACAGAGATCGCTATAATCAGGCTAAGAATGACTTCTCTAACTCACTCCTCGAGTATATGAATACTGCAGATGCTGGTAGAGTAACTAAGATGCTCAGATATCCAGCTCCAGATTTCAAGGCTGCTCAGAAGTTTATCAAGAGCAAAGCTAAGGGTAAAGACGGAAGAACTCTTCTCGACAAGGCAGATCAAGAGATCATACTTAAGGCTCTCGATCAGTTTAAGAAGGATACTCAGCGTATCATGCAACAGCAGCAAGTGTTCAAGAACACTAGCAAGGAGCAGATGCTTGAGAATCTTAAGAAGGCTGGTATAAGCGAGAAGTTCCTTAAGAACAAGAAGGGTCTCGAGAAGCTTAAGAAGAACTTCCATACAGAATATAAATCTAAGTATCATCAGGAAGCAGAAGATGGTATAGCTACACCACAGGGTAAGATCGAGAACAATGTAGCGGTTATCTCTGATCAGATTGCAGATCTCCCTGAGAAGATCGGTAAGGCTATATGGGATGCTTACTATCAGTATAAAGATACCAACGATCAATTCAACGCAGAGAAATATAAACGTGATTCTAGCTTCAAACAGGCTAAAGCAGATTATGCTAAGGCTAGAGGCTATGCTAGCGAGAGTATGCTCTCTGACTATGAGATTGAAACTATCAATTCTCAGATGGGATACACTGACGATGAAGCTCTTCTGAGTAGAATTCGTCACGATAGATCTAAGGTTACTAGTGGATTAGCATCAGCTAGCGGACTCAGAGGAGACGTTAGTGAAAGATTAGCTGCTATTAGAGAACAGAATCCAAGCATGAGTAATGATGAAATCAGACTTCAAGCTCTGGAGAGTCTCGAGAGAGATCACGACCTTAGAAATGCTTCTGCAGGTGGAAATGCTAATGCTAGAAACTTCGGTGGATTTAAGCATCAAAATAACTTCCTTGCTCGTAGAGGTATAGGAGCTGCTAAACTTGGTGCTAGAGCTGTCGGTGTCGTAGGCGCTGTTGGTTCTCATGTACCTCTTGTAGGTGGACTGTTCAATAAGATGGGCTCTAAAGCTAATGCATTGGCTGGATGGCTTGGTGAAAACCAGAAGTATTCAGTTGGTAGTAAGGCTAGACAGGGCGATGTCGATAAGAGAGGTAACATACTTACTGTTACTGATGATGCATATGTAACTAAGCGTCGTAGAATTCTTGGAAAGATCGTATCAGAGATGTACGAGAAGTTCAAGAATAGTTACAAGCCTAGACATAAGGGAGTAAAGTATAAGGGTACTGTTTATCCATTCACTGTAGATGGCTTTAAGGAGTACGTAAAAGCTGCATTCCCTGAGTTTGAGAAGGAAGGAAGTTTCTCCAAGGAACTTTCTCTCATGCAGAAGAAGAGAAAGAAGGATTATGCTGACCTGATCGACAGAATCCTCAATCTCAAGATCAATCAGAAGCTTCTTGGCGAGGCTGAGAAGTACTTCGATGCTAATAAACCTGTAGAGGGAGACGGTGAGATTCACACCAATGCATTCCTCTCAGATGGATTCCATCCTATTAGAGCTGTCAAGAACTTCTTCTCAGGCAACAAGAACTCAGAGAAGGGTTCAAAGGATGCTCAGGATAACGAAAAGAACAGCGTATTCTCTAAGATGCTTACGGAACTTAAGGGTATCAAGGATAACACCAAGGAGAGCCTTAAGGATAAGATAGGTAATATCAAGGAGAAGGGTGGTTCTCTGATTCAGAAGATCATCAAGGGTGCCGTTAAGGTTGCTATCTTCGCTCCTCTGTTCGCTGGAATCTATAAACAGTTCGTAAAGCCTTGGGTTAAGGAACACCTTATGCCTTTCTTTAAGGATAAGCTTGGTCCTCTCTTCCTGGGTAAGAAGAACACATATCAAGATGAAGATGGAAACACCGTAGAGAAGTGGGAAGGCGGTATGTTTAGCGGTCTCGCTAACATGATATCTCCAGCACTTGCTAAGGTAAAGAACTTCTTCAAGGGAGTTAAGGACTGGATCTTTAATCAAGGTAAGTATGCTGCACCTGATAAGGGAAGTTCGGGACTCCTTCATACACTCGTAGATCTCTGGAAACTTGGTGCTGATGCTATAATGACTAAACTTCCTAAGGTACTGGAAGGGGTTAAGAATGGTGTTGGTAGTGTAGTAACTAAGGGATTTGAAATCGTAACCACTAATGCTATCCCTGCTCTCTTCAAGGGTGTAGGATATGCTGTTAAGGGTGTAATCAATGCTATCAAGAAGCCTAATAGTACGGAAGTTGGACAGGGTGATCCTTCTAGCTTAGTCGACGTGGCTAACAATATCGATGCATATAACCAGCTCAATGCTGCTGATCAGGCTATAGTAACTGATGCTAAGTCAGTTCATACTGTGACTAACCCATTCACTGGTGCTAAGAATATCTTCGCAGTATCCAATGAAGGTGAAATCAATCAAGTAGGTTCTGGTTCAGGTTATCAGATTGGTTCTGATATGGCTAAGCTTAATAGCTCTCTCGGTGTTCTTAGCGGTGGAAACAAAGTTACTGCTGTAGGAACTTCCGAAACAATCAATGCTACTAGCACAAGAACAGATATAGCTGGTGACGCTGTATACTATGCTGATGACGATACAGAGCACAAGAATCCTCTCAGAATGGATGCTAATGGCAACTACTACAAGGCTAAAGACCTTATAGAAGCTCAGAATTCTAACTATAGAACTAGCAATGTATGGAATAGTATGCATGCTGAAGAGAATCTTATCAACGCCGAAGAAGCAGATGCTTCAAACGTATCTCAAGCTAGTCTTGGCAATAGACTTGTTTCAGGATATGGTAAGAGAGCACTTATAGGTAATAAGAGCTATAAAGGTCTCTATGCACTTAGTTCTAGACTGTTCGGTAAAGGAACTCAGAAAGCTGCTATCGGAGTTAAGAAAACTCTTGGTAGGATGCCTGGATTTGGCGGTAAAGTCTTCAAGGGTGTTGGCACTGTAGCTGAAAAGGAAGGTAAGGCAATCGAGAAACTCACCGATAAGGCATCAAACAGAGGTGCTAAGATGGGTTGGAAGAACAAGCTTATCAATAAGCTTGCCGACAAGATCGAAGATAAGGGTCTCGATAAAATTCTTAGTACAAACGTTAAGGACCTCTTCAAGAAGAATGCTAAGGAAGTAGCAGAAGAAGGTATTGAACAGGGTGCTAAGGGTGCAATTACCAAGATGGAAAAAGAAGTAGCTGAGAAGGCTGCTAGGGAAGTAGCTGGTGAGGCTGTAGAGAAAGTCGCTAAGGAAGGCGGAGAGAAGGCACTTAAAGAAATGGCTGAAGAAGCTGCCGAAAAGGGAGCTAAGAAAGCTATTACAGAGGGTGCTGAGAAAGCTGCTAAGAGCGGTATACTTTCTAAGCTTACTGGTTTCATTAAGAATGCATTCAAGAAACTCTTCGGAGACGGTTCAGTGCTAAAAGAGTTCATTGAAGGTATAGCATCTAAGTTCGGTAAGAAGATCACATCTAAGGGTGTCGAGGAAGGTATCGAAGAGGGTGCTGAGAAGGCTGCTAAGGAAGTAGTAGAGCAGTGTGCTAAGAAGAGTGTTACTATAGCTGGAAAGGTTATAGGTGCAATCATCGAAGTAGCTGTTATGCTTATAGACTATGCTAAGGGTAAGACACAAGCAGCAGACATTCTCCAAGTTACTCCAGATGAAGTAGACAGTGTAGATAGACAGCTTGCTGGTCTTGCTAAGGTGCTTAGTGGACTCGTAATCGTTCTTACGCCTAATCAGTGCGTAGGAGCAGTTATCCACCTATTCGAAGCTATAGCTAAGTGCGGTCTTGAAGATGAATACATTCAAAGACAGCAAGATGCTAAGGAGTTCATAGCTGCTTACAACAAGGAGCATGGTGCAAACATGTCTCTTGAAGAGTATAACTACTCTAGAGAGAAGAACAAGCTTGACCGTGTATTCTGGAACTATGCTGACAAGGCTGGTAACGGACTCGTTGGCGCTGTTACTAATATACCTGGAAGAATCAAGACTCAGATTAAGAACCTTAAAGAAGGTGGCATCAAGAAGGCATGGGCACAAACAGTTGATTGGGCTGGAAAAGATACTAAAGCTATCGGTAACTGGTTCAAGGATGCTGGTAAGGATATCTGGAATACTGATGCAGTTAAAGGCATTCGTAAGGGAGCTAGAGCTGCAGGCGACTGGATTGTAGAGAAAGGCGCTGGTGCTGGTAAGGCTGTAAAGGGTGCTGTTAGCAAGGGTTGGAACACCGTAAAGGGTTGGTTCAATGCTCGTGCTGATCAGAATATGTATCCGATTCCATCTGCTTTACTCAACGGACTTGGCATGGATCCATCTGGAGTTACTGGTACTATTCAGGACTCTATTAAGAACGGACTTTCTAATGCATTCGGAAAGGTATCTGATATCGGCAAGACATTCAAGAGCCTCGTCTCTAAGAACTCTTCTGTCGATAAGAAGATAAACGATGGTACACTGACACCTCTCGATTCTAAGTTCTGGGAAGTAAGAGGAGACTCTAATGGCGGCATAGCTGACTCTATGTTCTCTCTGAAAGAACTCATGGAAAGAGTAGTTAAGGCACCATTCGCAATCGTATCAAACACAATGAAGAATGTTACTGGAGCTATGAGTAGTGACAAGGGTGATATCAAGACAGCTAAGGTATCTACTGGTGCAGACTCCAAGTCAGACACTTCATTTACATCAAAGCTTACTTCGTCTATCAAGACTGGTATAAGTAAGATAAAGAGTATCTTCGGTATGGGTAGTGATGACAGTTATGGCAATGGTACATATGATCCAGATCATATCTATCAGAGAGACTATAACGGTTCTTACTCTACTAAGGGAGACTCTACAAGACAAACTCTTGCAGATTCTGGTTGTGGACCTGCAGCTGCTGCTACAGTCGCTAGAAAGTTTGGTATCAGAGATGCCAATATAACAGAGGCTGGAAAGTACGCTATGTCCAATAACTACAAGGAAGTTAACGGTGGTACATACCCTGCATTCTTTACAGACTATCTGGCTAATAAGGGTATACCTGCTAACGTTACATCTAGCAACAAGAGTGTTCTGAAGTCACTGCTTAATGGTAATCCTGTCGTACTGATGGGTAACGATTATAGCAATAGTGGCAACACTCCTTACGGTAGCCAGGCTCACTATGTAGTAGCTACAGGTATTGATAAGAACGGTAAAGTTATTGTTGAAGACTCTGAGTCTAGAACAAGTGGCGACCGTTACGACCTTGCTTCTACACTGGCTAACAGTTCTGTCAAGATTACTACTGGTATGGGTAAAGAGACACTTCTCTCGAAGTTCATCTCCAATACAGCTAATGCTATACTTGTACCTTACGGTAAGATTCTCAAGAACGTACTTAGTACTTCTAGCACTAAGAAGGGCAGCACATCTGGTTCTGTTGGAGGAAATCCTGGTGATGCTTCTAAGATGAAGGGTAAGACACTTACTCTGTCGGATGATGCTGGCAATACACACACAATCTCCATTACTGATGATGAGGTTGAGCTCTACGCTATGCTCACTGGTGAATGCGGACTTAGTCCTGCTGCAGCTTGTGGTGCTATAGGTAACTGGGAGCAAGAGTGTGGTATTAACTCTATCAGAAGCGTTGCTACTAAGGGCGTTATCTGGTACGGTGGCGGTATCATGCAGTGGACTCCTGGTTCTAAACACGAGAACTGGGCTAGAGATAATGGCTTCGCTGGTGACGTATGGAGTTGGGAAGCAAACCTCGAACATGCTAAACACGAGATCATGAACGGCGGTAACTGGGCTAATCCTGCTAACGCTAGTCCTTCATTTGCATCTCAGGGACTTACACCAGTAGGTTCCTTCGAGGAATTCAAGAAGCTCTCAGATCCCGAATCTGCAGCTGCTAACTTCGAGAGAGTCTTTGAAGTTTCAGGTGACTGGAATGGTAGAAACTCTGAGGGAGTTCACTACTCTGAGAATATGATCTACGATCGTCTCAGAAGACTGAATGCTAAGATACTGTACGAACTTATCGTCAATGGTAAGAGCGATACAGATAGTACAGGTAAGGGTAGAGCTAACAGAATACTCAGTAGGTTCGGTAAGGGAACAGATGGTTATGACTACATGGCTTATTATGATGACGCTAAGGCAACTTATGATAAGCGCATGAAGGAAATGAACGATCTTAAGAACCACAATGGTTCATTTAAGAACTTAAGCGGACCAGGTTATGATGCTGCTTGGAATAGAGTCAATGAAGATCTCCAGAAAGCAAAGATACAGTTCGATATGGCTGAAACATTCAGAAACCTCAAGAAGGTTGGTAAGACTGATGCTGAGGCTTTTGAGACTGTATATAAGAGCCGTACTAATATGGGTAACAGTTTCCCAGATAAGTATGGTACAGTAATCAAAGATACAAGAACACATAAAGAGATTAGTGAGAATGCTAAGGCTGATGAAGCTGCTAAATCTGGTACTACTACATCAACAGCATCTACATCGTCTGGCAAACAATCACTCTTTAGTATTCTTTCCAATGATATCATCGCTGCGTCTAAGAAACTCTTCGGACCTCTGTATGATGCTCTCTTCGGAGATACAGCAGATGAAGAAGGAAGTTCTAGCAGTGGTGTACCAGGCGACGTTAATACTAACTTCAATGGACAGATCGTTGCTCCATTCAGAGGTAAGTTTAAGTGCTCATGTAGATTCGGTTGGTATAACGATGGTGTTCATCCTAATGGACATAATGGTACTGACCTACTTTCATGTGGTTCTTCAGACGAAGACTGGACAGTATACTCACTTTGTGATGGTGTCGTTACACACGTTACAAGCGGATATGCTCCTAACACTGGTTGTCTTGGTTCTAGTGATGGTGGAGGAGCTGGTAACTATGTTGAAATCACTGGTACTGACGGATACATTTATCAGTTCATGCATCTTAACGCAATTCATCAAGACATTAAGGAGAATGCTCAAGTTTATATCGGTTCACCAATCGGTATAGGTGGTCATACTGGTTCATCTACAGGTAGACATCTCCACTTCGGTATCAAGAAGTCTGATGGTACATTCGTCAACCCTGAAGTTTACATCATGGGCTTCCCGAACGATGATATCGTAGAGTATCAGGAATATGAATCACACCTCTTCACTGGTCAGGGTAAAACAGCTCCTAAGATTAGTATGTCTGAATTCAAGTTCGGTAAAGCTAGAACTCCTAGAACGGTTAGCCAATCTAGACAGGCTGAGCTTGCTATGAGAATGAAGTCTGCTAATAAGAAGATCTATAATACTCTTGGCGCAGAGAATCAGAGCTATAGACGTAAACTTCTGAAGACAAGAGCTGAGGATAACAGAAATCCACAGCTGATTCAGACAGGTATCTATGCAGATGCAGTACACAATACTGCTAGACGTAGTGTTATTCCTCAGACTAACATTAAGATCAACGGTAGTGATGCTGTATCTATACCAGTTAACTCTGGTATGGGAATGGGTAGAGGTTCTGAATCTACAATCAATCTGGAACTTACATCAGTAGTAGAAATCCTCAAGACTATAGCAGATAACAGTGCTAGAAACGAACAGATAGTTCAGCTCCTTGCTGCTATCGTGGCTAACACTGCTGCTAAGAATGGAGATGCGACAACTGCTGATCTTCTTAAGCTTATCACTACAGCAGGTGGTAGACCAAACACATCAGCTCCAATCACAGCACTCAACTCTATACTCAATAACTCCACAAGCAAAGACATATCATCTGCAGTATATCAGATAGCTAAGAACTAACGTGAGAAGACCAGTAGAGGGAAACCTCTACTGGCTTTCTTTTGCCTCTGGAACATTTCTATAACAACGACTAAGAAGGAGGTAACGTTATGGCTAATACATTCTATGTAGATCATAAAGACATGATATCCATGCTAACCAATGTCCATTTTGGTGCTTGGCTAGTTATAGATGCTGCTTCTATAGCAGCATATGGAGATTTCTCCCATATACCAGATTCACTCCTTGGTAATATCAGTGGTCCTATCAAGGTTCAAACGAATGATTATAAAGCTATAGATGGAAAGCACTACGTATCAGTATTGGTACCATCAGATACAGTAGGAAACAACTGGAAAAAAGCACAGTATGTATGGATCAATATAGGAACAGATGATAGTGGCATAGCTAAGCTCTATACAGGAGGAGACAACACTAGCTACATTAAGAAGACTAAAGTATCTTCATATTCAGAGCATGATGCTGGAAGAGATCTTGCTTCTACACCTAAGTTTATAGAGTGTGGTAGAGCTGATCTCAATAGAATCCAGAACATATCTGAATGGTCTGCTAATATAAGTGTTATGCAAGGAGACTCTAGTGCTGCTGGAGGAGAAGGAGCAGAAGGCGAAGAAGCTATGGCTAGAATAGAAGCATATGCTGTAGATGAGTTTTGGATTACAGATCCTACTGCTACTGCTGCTGACTATAGTAAAGCTATAGACAATATGAACGACCTTAAGAAACTTAGATTCGTCTTCGGTCTTCCTTATCAGTTTCTTCCAACTGCAGATATGAGAGTTCAGAATGGCAATCCGAACTCTGCTGGAGAAGATGAGATCTTTGGTGTAACCTTTGCGGAGAAGATAGCGTCTAGAATGCCACTTCTCTATCTAACTCCAGGTAACTCAAGATTCCTTGCAGATAACACATCTTCAGAACGTCAGGGTGCTATCTCTAATATCATTGATCACATGTTCGGAGGTAACGATGGTAACCTGAATGACCTTCTGGATGGATACTCTGGTAAGCTGTATTCTATACAGCCAGCATACAATGAGTACTTCCAGTATGTCAACCCTATGTGTAGAATAGGTGCAGTTCTCTTAGGACTTGATCATCTTGCTACAGACCAAGATAAGAGAGCTATAGCAGATGATTTCGACTCAGAAGCAGAGTATAACGAGTATAGAATGCTTGATGGACGTACTTGTTCCGACTATAACTGGGCTTGGGCTGATAATAGCGGAGAAGACGATTCATTCAAGGGAGACAATGAGACTAACTCTGCGTTCGAAAAGGTTGTAGAGTGGGCTGAAGATACTTTGTCTTGGATATACTATCGTCAAGTTATCCCATTTTATATCACATCTGAGTCTCAGTTCTCAGATAACTTCTCGAATGAGACTACAGAATCAAGTCTTGCGTCTAAGATCAACGGTTTCTCTGATGCAGCAAGAGAGATGCAGTTCCTTATGGGTACTACATCATCTATGATAGCAGAGGACTTTGATGCTTTGGGAGACGTATTCGCTAACTCTCGTAAGGCTATAGATGACTTCACCTCTAAGCTCGCTGGAAATGGTAATATCTTCTCTAGCTTACTTGGATCTCTGAAGACTGTAGCTACTGGTGGTAGACTTCAGTTCCCTAATATCTGGTCTAACTCCTCATACAACAAGAGCTATCAAGTAAGTATCAAGCTTACTACACCCTACTATGACGTCAAGTCGTGGTGGTTAAATATCTATGTTCCTCTGTGTCATCTTATAGGACTCGTTATGCCTAGAGGTGAGTACCACAATGGTTATTCTGCACCGTTCCTTGTAAAGGCTTTCTATAAGGGATCATTCAATATAGACATGGGTATCATCACTGAGATGACAGTCAATAAGGGTAAGGAAGGTGGATGGACAAAGGATGGTCTTCCTACAGTAGTAGATGTATCATTTACTATTCAGGATCTCTATTCTTCAATCTCTATGACTCCTATCACACTTGCTAAGAGTAACACACTAGAGAACATTCAAGAGCTTGACTATCTCTGCAGCTTATGTGGTATCAATATCAATGAACCTGAGCTTACCAGAATCGTTAAGCTGTATGCTACACTTAATATAACTAGCAAGTGGGTAGACATTCCGTTCAACCTTACTGCTAATATAGGTCAGAAACTGACCACGAAGATCTCTAATATCTTCTCTGCGTTCTAATCAGATCTAACTAGACCCAAAACAATAGAGTAAGGTGGAACTCACCTTACTCTATTATAAAGGCGGTGAACGTGTGGCTTCTTTCAAACAAATGCAGAAGCAATACCAAGCCAAATATGGTGACATCCCACTCGACTATAAAGAAAGACTAGAGTGGATGTACGATCAATATAAGATAGATGATGAACTTGCCAAACAGATTCTCTCTGAGAAAGCTAGACGAATGGGAAATCTGTACTACAATCAAATATCGTTTGTATTGTATATGGTACCAGAAGGCGCTAAGCGTCCTAGATATAGACTCATCAACAGATCTAACATCACAGAGTTCGCTAAGAGCTCTGACTTTATTCATGTGTACTCACCTGGAGCTGCACAGAACAATGCATACATGAGAAGAGTAGTAGATTCAGGAGAGCTAGATGCGCTCAAACAGGTCATCTGCACACCATGCGATGTCACGTATAGAGCTTATTTTCCAACTCCTAGCTACTATAACAGACTAGAAAAGTTCATTGCAGAGATAGGGTTAGATCGCCCAATCTCTAAACCAGACTTCGATAACATCGCTAAGTTATACGCAGACATGTATAATGCGAATGTATGGCTTGACGACATGCTTACAATAAGAGGAATGGTTGAAAAGTATTACTCTATACTCCCTAGAGTAGAGATAGATCTCCTCTATATGAATGCAGTATACAACAAGCACCAGTACAAGAATATTACTGGGCGTAAAGACTTTACGGAAGGAATGAATTTGACTTATGTATGATAAGAAACTGAGTGAGGATATAGACAAGATGACTTATGGAAGGGTACATCTTTGGGACAAACTGTATTGTGACGATAAGTGCGGCAAGGACTTCTCAGAGATACTCAATAAACACTTTGAAGTAGATATACATCAAGATACTGCTACTAGCACTTACACTTTCGAGTTAGACACAAGGCTTGATATAGATCTAGTATCGGAAGTTGTTAAGGAATGTATAGTAGAAGCTATTGAGTCTATGCATAATAACAACGATATCACCGATGAAGAGTACGAAGACTTCAAGTCATTAGAGAACAATCTCTTCATAATCACTGCACGAATCGAAAACAGATATTTCATAAAGGTATAAGAAGGTGGGTAGGGAAATCCCTACCCACCCTTATTAACCTTCTCTGAGATCAGTGATGAGCTTCTCAATGTAAGCTTCATCTATCTTGATAAGTTTCAGTGTGTTGAGAGTCTCGAGGAATGTATACATAGTCTCGCAGTGCTCAACTACTGTATCCATATTCAGGTTAGCATCCTCGATGAAGATCTTCTTGGCATCTTCATTCTTGAATGCAGACTGAGACACAGAGTATACCATAGCTTCGAAGACACCCTTTGTCTTACCAGCTCTAATGTCTGTGATTCTTCTCTTAGCCTGAGCAGCATAAGCTTCCTTAAGGTTCTCATCCTTCTCATTCTTCTCTATCTTCTTCTTAGTAGAGTCAAGAATAGATTTGATTTGTTCCTTAGCAGCGTTGTTAGAGTCGATGAACTCTGCTGTAGCACTCTTAACTTTAGTTCTGATTGCTGTTATAGCAGAGTCAGCATTAACTTTGTCGATGTCCTTGAAGAACTTTTTCTTCTGGTCATCCTTAATCTTCAGAGTAGCCTGATTCTTAGGATCAGCCTTCTCGCAGATAGAGTCGATGTTGTTCTGGATGATATAAGCAAACTCGCTCATGATGTAAGAAGTGCCCTTCCACTTTCTAAGAAGGTTCTGAGAACCGTTCTCATTCACGAAGTTTGTAGAGAGTACTCTGAGAAGATCCTTGTTATAACCGCTCTCGAGTATCATTGAGTCTGTAGCACTTGCTGCCAGACAGTATACAGTCTCTGCTACAAGAGTGTCTGTAACTTCCTGCTTGAATCTACCATATGCAGCTGCCGCATTGTCGTTTGCGTAGCGGTGAGCATAGTAGTCTTCTCTGTCAGACTGCTCAAGGATTGCTCTAGCCTTAGCTCTGTTGCTAGGTATAGCTGCCTCCTTAGCTGCTCTTTCCTTATATGCTAAAGCTTCCTGTACTTCTTTATAGTTCATTAGGTTTACCTCCTTCTAGGTATAGTTTTATTATAAAGTTCATTACGAAACTATCTCGATACTGATGAATGAAGTACCAGTGCTATCGTCAGTATTGACATTGAGGAACTCTGGAACGACATTAAGCATCTCCATGTTCTCATCCGTAATGATATGCTGCATTGTAGCATTGTACTTGTTGAAACCAACGTACTCGAAGAATACAATGTACTGAGAGAACTTAGACTCAATCTCTGTAGTGAGGTTCGGAAAGTGGATATCGTTAAGCTCTTCGATATTCTCAATGTATGTCTTGATAGTATCTTTGATCTGAGGAATGATTGTAGCAGCATCGTTGTCTTCGTTATAGAACTTAGTTCTAAATGTAAGTGAGAGAGCAACGTTGTCGATAGCCTCTTCTGATCTAATACCACCCTCAGTGGTGTAGTACATATTGCTTGGACCATAAGTATTGAAGAACTTGTAGTCAAGACCAAATGTAGTCTCTAAGGGTTCTATAGCATCAAGTACATAGAGTATCTTTCTCTTCATCTCACGGATGAAGTCTCTGATCTTGTACTCTTCATTGAGATAGAAGTATCTGATACATGGAACTCTGTTGATAATGTAACCATAGTTATGCTTCTTGTCATCGCTAGATGATGTATCGTATATATCTTCTCCAAGGTCTGCCATATGAACGTATGAGTTCATAAGGTTAGAGTAGTTATACATGAGATTGATACCATCACTGCTGTCGTACACATTGGTTAAAACCATATCCTGCATGAGATATGTCTCTACAGGATCATCTACACCCTGATTCTCATAGAACTGGAAGTCTGAAGGTATTATGTCACTGAGAGGGGTTCCTACTATAGAAACTATACTCTCGTCGAGTCCTGTACCGTACATGTAGCTTTGAGTAAGCTCATCCATCAGTTTACCAGGATTACCATCGTGAGGAGTATAACCAGAATACTTATAGAGAGTATAGATTCTCATATGAGTATTGAGATCCATTCGAATACCAAGATCATCTATAGGATCATCTGTATGAGGTCTATATCCGAAGTTAGTGCATCTGTGGAGTTCCAGAGTCGCTTGCGCAAGATCTCTAGCAAGCTCTTCCTTTCTAGGAGTTCCTGCAGGTTCAGCATCATAATCAGCCTGTATCTCATCTTTCTTTGCAGTGAGAGGAGCTAAGTAAGGATTCTGTTCTCCTACATAAAGACGATCATTCTGATCGATTACTATGTGATCAGTCTCACTAGTTCTCTCCTTGAATGGCTTTGTATAGAGATAGAATCTGTATGTATCTACAGATCCACTTGAAGCTACGAGTTCACCTACTGACCAACAGATAGGATTCTTCATATCATTGTCTCTGTAGTACACAGCAACTATCTGAGTACGCTTCTTGATTTCATCAGTGATTTCTCCGCCAATATTCGGAGTAACGTCTACATCGATAGTGTATCTATAACGATCATAAGAGATCCATGATGGTCTTATAACCTTAGTGTATGATGAAATGTACTGGAATGGCGAACGTGTATTGATATGTGTGTAGTCAAGATAACGAGTCTCATTGATCATATCGAGATAGAATGAAGCATCTACTCTATGTGATCCAGCAACAGCACTATCTCTGAGAAGAATGTTCAGAGGTGATGTGTACACGAAGTCTGTAAGAGGCTGTATAGCTATAATATCATTTGTATCGAGAGCTCTGCCATGAGACTGTCCTGCTGAAGGAGGTGGGAAGTTGAATGTGTGTTGCATGAAGCTAAGGTTAGTCTCTTCTATGTCATCCATAGGCTTCAGATAAAGCATAGTAACACTAGAGATACTACCAGAGCCATTGGTATAAGATCTTGATACACCTACTACTTCTCCGACATACCAGCATGATTCATCAGCAAGAGAGTCATATACATTGTTTCCATTGTAGACACAGAACTTTATATGACTACCCTGGGTGAGATCCTGAGTATACATAGGACTATAACGAGCATTGTATGTGTATGTTTCGTAAGCTTCAATGACAAACGTTGCTGTTCTGACTATTGGATACGTCCAAGTCCTTGAATAAGGAATGATGAAAGTAACGTCTTCCAACTCATCCAAGTCATTCTTAGCGCATACTACGAGCTTAAGGTAAGCATACTGGGATGAATCTGTCCAATCAGAAGGTAAGTAACTCGTATTGTCTTCACCTGCAGTGTCGCCATAGTATCCGTATGATACTACGCTACCTTCATAAGTTCCACCCATGTTGTGGAAGTGATCTGGTGCTCCATATATACTAGATACAGAGAACTTTACGACTTGACCTGGTTCAAAAGGATACACATCTGGATAGTATATGCTAAGCTGATCTTTAACGAACTTAGTGAAGTTGTTATCGAAGACAGCACTGTTCATTCTGAATTCATTTATAGCTGTTGCTCTGATACCATTGCTATATCCATCGATGTCTCTTTCCCATTCGCTAGGAGTATTCTCTTCTCTGAGTCGTCCTACTACTTGTACATTGGTTACATCTACTGCGTCTTCGGAACCAGTATAGCCAATGAAGTTCTTCCTCATGTAAGGGATAGCCATATGCTGATTCTTGTAGAAGTATATAGGATCACCAGCTTCTACATACATATCACCAACTGTCTCGTCAGTATGCATCGGAGGAAGTGGCTCATATATAGGTATAGTGTTTGTAGGGATGACATTGTTCAACTCATCCTTCATCAACTGATATGTGTAGTAGATACGTCTGAGTGTATTGTCTTCCTTTCTGAAGATATGGAGAACTGAGTCTTCACTGTTGATAGAGTTGAAGTAGTTCTTCAGGTCTGTAACTGTTGTTACACTACCTCTACTAAGAGCTTCCTTAGGAATGATCTTCTGAAGTTCTGGTACACTCTTACGATCAATACCACCATAAGAACCTTCATCTCCACGCTGCTTAACTGTCATGTAGAGATTAGTATAGTTATCTGAAGAGAGACGAACAGTGATGTCATCCTCATAGTTGAAGTTTCCTCCAGCGCCCTGAGAAGTCCATACAGTGATAACTACATTAGCATTCGTTCTAGGCTGATAAGACTCAGGATCGAATCTTATACGGATAGTATTAGAGTTGATGTACTGATAGTAACAGTACTTCTCTTCTTGAACTGCTGTAGTTCCAGTAACTCCTGTGTGACTCTGCACAATGAGATCATTCAGAAGAGCTCTAGACTCATCATAGTTTCTTGTAGTATAAGGGTTATGGTAGAGACCGTCATAGTATGGAACAAGATTGATAGGAGTATCATTGTTGTTCTCGAATACAGTGACAGTGAAGTGGCTAAGCTGATTCTCGAATGTGAAGTTAAGAGTCTTGTTAGCAAGGTTGTCATTGCCGACTATCTTGTTCTCTATAGTATGATACTCAACCTGATGGATAGTGGTTGTTACCACTATCATATTGTCTGTCTCATCTGCATAGACTCCTATCGGAGGGAGATATGCATTATCTATAGGAGACTCGGTGTTCATGATACTCATATCATAGACAGCAGTATAGACGTAGTCCATAGTCCTGCTACCCATAGTAGATGAGTCAAGCTTAGTCTTGTTGATGACAATATCATAGTCTGTATGGAACTCGATATCGTCAAAGTATATCGGAGTAGAAGCTTTCAGAACAAACTTGTCGTTGACCATATTGTTGAGAAGAGCTTTTTCTGGGAAGATGAGCAGTACTTTCATAGAAGCCGCTGTAGCTTGTACCTTCTTGATGCCAAGAGATAAAGCATGTGTGATAACGTTTCTATCAAACTTAGCTCTTGTAGGGATAGCTTCGTTTGCCAGCTCAGATGCTACGACTATAGAGTTCTGAAGCAGAGATGCAAACTCGTATCCAAGATATCCGTACATACCAACCTGTAGAGTTTCGGTTGGATTATCGACACCATCAATGACTGTCTTCTTAATGTCATCTACGAACGCTGTAAGATCATAGATGTCTGAGTTAAGAATCTTGTCAGTAGTGTTCTGTACTGGTATTTTAACTGACATAAGTGTCCTCCTTTCTAATATTAGCTGTTATAGTTATAGATCCATGTAAGTCTATAGAACTGTTCTCCATCAGGTGCTCCCTTTCTGGCAGCGCCCTTATCCTTAACAATGTATGGGAATCCTCCCCATCTTGTATCTGCAGTTCCAGTATAGCGATTATACAATGGCATGATTCCAGAAGTGATTCCTGTACCACCACTATTGCCATCATAATACGACATTCGTGTTATACGATTCAACTCATCGAGTATGATAGGATCCATATCAGAAACAAACTGAGCTTTCATCGGAACAGTGATCTTGATAGTACCATCGAAGTTACTCATAGCTTCTCTTGGTACACCCATAGGATACACTCCAGTAGCCTTACCATAGAAGATGATAGTGTTTGTTTCGTCTACTATGAGCTTATAGATAGAGAACTGCTTACAGTTTACCCTATCTGTAATGTATGAGAGTTTAGGCGGTGTAATGTTCCTGTAGAACTCTTGTCTACAGTACTCATCATATGCCTTGAACAACATGTACACATCAAGATATCGAGTATCCCAGAACTCAAGAGAGAAGTCGAATCCAAAATCTGACTGTTCTGAGCTATCTCTATAAGTTGTCTTCACTTGGAAGAGTGAAGTGTTGTTCTCTGTCTCTGTAGCTGCTATTGCGGGGAGATCGAGAGAACTAGTTACATGGTTCGAAAGAAGAGGTATGAACTTAGATGCTGGATCGAAATGGTGAGGATAGAGACCATTACCTCTCTTCAAAGTCTGCTGTAATGCTAATAGACTCATAGGATACTGTTCTATAGCATTCTTGAAGAATGTGACATCCTTAAGCTGCTTGTTGATCTCAAAGCCATTAGTACTAAAGATATGAAGATCTGGCTTAGTGAAGAACAGATACTCTCTAGAACCAGAATGGTTATGAGCTATATCCAGAACTCCGTATCTAGCAAAGCTATTGAACCTCAGATTGTTGAGCTGTTCTGGAGACTTAATATTGGCACTGTTGATGATAGACTGCATAGTGGCTTCATCAATATCGAACGCCTTAGCATCAAATGGGATAGATCTTCCTTCAAGAGTATCTCTCCACATTCTATCCTTATGAGACATAAGACTATTTGCAGCAGTTGCTATAGTATCTATTGTACTAGCAGCTACCTTGTCTGAATTGTTTCCAGTGTTGTTCATTCTCTGGGAGTTAGTATAGTCTGGATCGGAGTTAGGACCAGGCACATTACTATTATCGAACATGCTATCTGCCATGCGTAATCCTCCTTTCTTGGGATCAATTATAGAGATGTTCCACCCTCCAATTTTGTTCTCAGTTGTATAGTATAGGAGTGTCTATGTACGATTCATATGATGAATCTCCACGTTCAAACATACGTCAATTACAATCAACTAACGAACGGAGGTTTTCATCATGAATGGAAAAGACGAACAGTTATTAGCTAACTACTACGAAGAAGTTCAGCAAAGACAAAACGATGCAATGTTTGCTTCTATGGCTAGCCACCTTAGTGAGGCTTTAAGAGGAGTAGGCAATGGTAATTCAGATCCAACAGTAGAGAGAGCTCTACTAGCTATACAATCAGATATAAGAATCATAAGAGAAGAGTTGTGTAATCTCAGCAGTCGAGTAGATGCAATAGAGCAGAAGCAACTCTTCCAAGTCATCGAGAGAAAGCCAACCAATGAGACCAACTATAATACAATCAGAACTATGTCTAGTGGTGAAGTGGTAGTAGAGCTCTAACTCTTTCGATGATAAGGAACAGATGGGACGTCCCCATCTGTTTCTTTTTTGGTCTGATACGCTAAACCAATGAAACATCACTATAAAAATACTAGGCAAGGAGGTAATATACTTGAACGGTAGAGAATACTTTCACGAATCTGTAGTGAGAGATATCGTAGACATCGTGACAAGCATGAAGGACTATGATGAAGTTCAGTTCTATCTGAGCAATATCAACCGTCGTTCATTCAAGTCGGTTGCATCTGCTACAAAAGATCTCATATTAACATTCCCTATGCTGGCTTCAGCTGACCTCGACCCTGAATCAGTAGCTATGGCTGCTAAGGCTCATGAGAAGAAGTGCGCTGCTATGCTGCACGTTCTTTTCACCGCTATCTGTGTTGGAGAGAATGAAGATGTGTATGACTATGTAAGAAAGTTCCATAGCAATCTTGGAACTCTTGATGCTACACTCGATGACTATTCAGATGCTCTCGACAGACTCGTGCTCAAGTTCGACGAGAATGCAAGTACACTTAAGATAGACAAGAATCTTATCAACGCTGTACTTGAGGATCTCAAGGAATCAAACTATACACTTCCCGACGATATCAATGAGTCGGCAATCTCAGACTACAAGATCGTTCCTGGTTATAAAACTGGAATGAAAGATATGGTAGTTATGGAGGGTCCTAACCAGGATGCAGAGGCTAGAGCTAAGAGAGTTCTCGACTATACAGATATAGAGACTAAGCGTATGCTTAACTCTGAGTATAAGAAAGCTAACGAGCTCATGCCGACTATGATGGTAGTTAACTTCATCGGTAAGTCTGAGAACGGTGAAACCTACACTCAGACTTGTACTATAGGTGTAAAGGTTAAGGTATATCCTGTATCTACAGGCGATATCATCAACCGTATTACTTCTAAGGTACAGGACAGAAATGTACTCAACAGCTTCATCAGAGCTACAACTAATGAGATAGCTTTCTTCCGTGACTTCATGTTCGCAGTTGATAAGGCTAAGCTCGATGCTCTTTCTTACGGCAAGGACGCTACATCCAGCAAGCTCTGGAAGGTTCTTGAGAGAAGAGCTGCAAAGTCTAAGTTCAGACGCAATCTTAAGCAGTACAATGATGCTACTGCTATCACTGCTCTCTGTATCTCGGACAACGTTGCTAAGACAATGAAGGAATCAACTGGTATCGATATTATGAACGTATCGACTGCTAGAAAGATTCTTGATGCTTACAACTTCATCACTATCATCGTGCTCAATGAAGCAGTAGAAACTGCTTCGTTCCTCTACGACAGTGGCGATGACAACTACGAGAGACTTACATTCTCCAACATGGAGAGAGAAGCCTCTGACAATACGTATAAGAAGATGGTAAATCTTCTTACCAAAGTTTCTCGATAAGGAGGTGTAATCCATATGGCTATCTATTCTAACGAACAGCTTGCTAGAGTACTCAATGAGTCTAAAGACAAGTCTGTTGCTCAAACAGTATCAGACAACATCGACGAGCTCGGTGCTAAGATCGGTGAGGGTAAGGAGAAACTCAAGAACAACGTTAAGGAAAACCTTAAGAAGTCCAAGAGAACACTCCATATAACCAAAGAGGGTTACACCATCACTAACGAAGAGACAGGTAAGTCTACTCAAGGTTCACTCCTTGAAGCTGAGATGATAACTAAAGACGGCTATACATTCCAGAGACTCTCTAAGAAGAAGACATCAGATAAAGACTTCATGAAAGCAAACTCTGATGTAATTATCGATGTAGATGGGGATAAATATATCCTTATCAGCGGTCCTAACACTGGAGGTAAAGCTCTTGCTGGAGCTATCGGTGGTGGCGTTATAGGTGGTGCTTTAGGTACTGCTATTGGCGGAACTATTGGTGGTGCTGCTGGAGAGAAGATCGGTGGTGTAACTGGTGCAGTTCTTCTTGGCGGTAGATGGGCTGATAAAGGCGCTAAGAGAGGACAGAAGAAGGACAGAAAAGAGTACACTTCAGAAGAGTTCCATGCTCTCGATACAGAGGGTAATATAGTTCTCACTGAAGCAGACAAGCCTGTTCTTCTGAAGAATGGTATGCTCAAAGTCGGCAAAGCAATCCTTCGTCCTATAAAGAAGGGTGAAGAGAAGACTATGGAGTTCGGCCAGGGTGTCGTATTCCATGGTAAGAGATATGTATACCAGTCTGCTGAAGATGCGAGAGATGCTATCCGTCATCCTGCAGGAGCAGTAATGGGTGCACTCGGTACTGCTGGAGGATCAGTTGGTGGAGCCATGATTGGTGGATCAGTTGGTGCTTCTGTAGGCGGTGCTATCGGTGGTGCTGCTGGCAAGATTGTCGGCGATGCTATAGATACTACTCGTACTGGTACTAAGATAAAGAAGGGTTACAACAAAGCTCTCGATACTGAGTATCAGAAGATCAGCAAGAAAGTTAAGAAGGAAGACTTCGACTTCCGCTCAGTGTATAGAACACCTGAGTACAGCAAAGCGATCACAGAGTACTTTGATCTCAATGACCGCGAAACACGTAAGATTCTCCTTGCAGTTAATGAAGATGACCAAACTAAGGTACTTGTCTCTTTAACTTCAAAACTATACGATAATGTAGTTGAAAGGGTTGACGATGTAGATTTTGGAGAGATACCATCTACTAAGGGTGATATCACTAAGCTCTCTAACTATCTCCGTCTTATGGACTCTCTCGACACAATGAAGAATCTTCTTCTCGAGTATAAGCAGGACACTAAGCCTGTTGATACTATAAGGACAGCTATCTCTAACATCATCGATTCTACATCGATCTGGAAGAGAGCATATGCCCTCAATGTAGAACTCCCAATCGTGTTCTACAACTCAATCGTCCTGAGCATTATAGAGAGTACATCATATCTCATCTCCATGTGTGTACAGTATATAAAGCTTCCAGGTACAGACACATTCCAAGCTACTATCGATAAGTCTGCTCTTGTTAAGACTAAGGATCATATGGTCTTTGAGACTCTTGAGAAGTTCAATCAGGCTTACGATAAGGGACAGGTTACAAACGCTATGGAGTATGTAATCAAGTCCAACTCTAAGAACTTCATGGGTGAGCTTACAGTAGCAGGATCAGCTCTCGGTGTGATTGCTATCCTCTTTGCTATTGTGCCTATACTCAGAGAAGTGATATTCCTGTTCTACTACAATAGAGTAAGGATATCAGAATACTTCGATATGCAGGCTGACATGCTTCAGATAAATGCATATAACGTAGAGCACTCTCGTCCTGATCTCAACAATGAGCAGAAGAAGAGCATCTCTACAAAGCAGATGAAGATTGCTGAACGCTTCCGTAGGATTTCATCTCACATCGCTATAGAAGTTAAGCAGTCCGAAGTCAAAGCAACCAAAGAACTTACCAAGGAAAACAAGAAGTACCAAACCAAAGAAGTTCTTGATGAACTTCCTGACTCCGCCTCATCTGCCCTGTTCTAAGCGACTGGGCAGACCAACATATTAGTAAATCTTACGGTCTTATCATTAAGACCATAGAGACCTTACTAATATACCATTAGGTAAAGAATACTATACAAAGGAGGAAACCATTTATGGGTATCTATTCAAATACTAGATACGATAATTTAGGCGACTACAACGTAGATGTAGCTGCTAACGAGTCATACAACTGTGTAACTGGTTGTGCAATGGCTCTTATCGAAGGTTATCAGAACGACTTCGCACTCTTTGAGTCAGCTATTCACAGCGACATGGCTGAGATCGCTGCTGTAAACGAGGGTTACGAAGTTATCAACGAAGGTGCCAAGGAAATCTGGAGCAAGCTCAAGGAGATCTTCACAAAGCTTCTCGCTAAGATCAAGGGTATCTTCAAATCATTCATCGCAAAGATCAGCGGCGTATTCGCAGACAGCGCAGCACTTCACAAGAAGTACGGCCCTGTTATCTCAAAGAACAGCAACTGGAAGAACTTCAAGGCAAAGGTAAGACCTTTCAAGGGCTCTGGTGCTGACGTTGTTGGTTATATCAACGACAAGGGTACTTACAAATATCGTGACTGCTACTGGTTTAATCAGACTACTGGCGGTAAAGTAGGCGATATCAATGTATCGGATATAGTTAAGAAAGATTCAGACATCGATCAGGATGATATCTACAGCGCAGTAGTATCTGCATCTCTCTCAGATGATCTCAAGAACGCTATAAACGGCGGCGATATCAATGATATCGGTAAGGAGTTCATGGACATCGTATTTGACGATGAGGAAGTTAAGGATGACTGGTCTTCTGGTGAGATTCTTCACAGTTACATCGGCGATCTTCTCAAGGATGCTACAAAGAACGAAGAGAAGATCAAGAAGTGCAACGCAAATATGGAGAGCACTATCGAAAAGATCATCAAGCAGATCAACAAGGAAGCTGAGAACGTTTCTAAGGCTCTCTCAAACAACAGACTTAACGGCAAGACTGGTACAAAGTCACCTGATGAATATAAACCCCACAAGACAGTTGTAGGCGGTGGTAAAGAATCAGATAAGTTCAAAGGCTCCGCATCAACTGTACGTGATACAGCTACCTCAGCTGGTACTACGGCTAAAACTGCAGATTCAATTGAGATAGTTGAGCGTCTTGCTGGATTCTGGCAGCGTTATGCTAACGCTGAGCAGGCTGTAATCAACAAGCTTACTGCAGCTCGTCTTGGCGCTTATAAGTTCGCTATCACACAGGCTCGTCGTGTATTCTCTTCTGCAGCTGCTTACGCTTCTGTAGACCACAAGAACGAGTCTTATGATTACTACACAGCAATCGGAGAGGCTGTAGAGTATGATACTCTGTCAGATCTCCAGGCTATATGCTAAGGAAAGGAGGACACACATTATGGGAATCTATTCTAACTTCAATTCTTCATATGTAGATGATGGTAGCTTCACTCCTAGAGACCTCTTCGCAGAGTGCGGTGAGACTGCTACATACGAAGAGCTCTCTCTTGCTATGGTAGCAGAGAACGAGCAGAACTATATCTCTATCATGAAGGCTATCGGCCTTAACGAGGTAAACTACTTCGCTCAGAACGGCGAAGAGGTTATCTATGAGGCAAGCGGTGTGTCTGGTGTGCTCAGCAAGATCAAGGAATTCTTCAAGAAGCTTATCGAGAAGATTCGTCAGCTCCTTCATACATTCATTGCTAAGCTTTCTTCTATGGCTTCAAGCGATAATTCATTCGTACAGAAGTATCAGAAGGAATTCTCACTCAAGTGGAGCAAGGTTAAGAGCGACTTCGAGTTCAAGGGTTATAAGTTCACTGTAAAGCTTGATAACGTTGGTCTCGAAAGATCTGCTGCTGCTGACGAGGCAGTTAAAAGAGCAGTTGCTAACAATAATCTTATCCAGAGTGCTCTCGATGCAGACATAAATACTATCCTTGATGCCGATGATGCTGATCTCAAGAAGGCTGTCGATACCATAAGAGATAACAAGGAAGACAAGGAAGAGGCTATCCGTGGATTCGTTGCTAATAAGATCACTGATAAGCTTTCAACTAAAGTTGTGGCTGATCAGCCTCTTACAGCTTCAGAGTTCTCTAAGGAAATCTTCGAAGCTTTCAGAAACGGCGAATCAGAGAAGGAATCCATCGAAAAGAAGGATCTTACTGTTTCTGATATTGTGTCAGATGTAAAGGATTCTGAGAAGTTCAAGAAGGCTGCTCAGAAAATTTGTGATCACTTCACAAAGGGTTACAATGATACAGTCAGAAAGCTTGAGACAGCTGAAAAGAAGCTCAGCAAGGCTCAGTCTGGTGAAGACATAAAGGGCAAGAGCGGTGCAGAGAAAACAAAGGGTTCAAACAACCTTTCAAATGTTCTCGCACTTGTTGTATCTGCTATGGATGAGCTCAAGTTCGCTTCTAATTGCTTCACACAGGCTAACGGTATCTACCTCCAGGCTATCACTGACAGAAAGCGTCAGGCTAAGGCTATCATGGTTAAGGTTATCGGCGGCGGTAAGAAGATGACAAACGAGTCATATGACTACGATGATGACTATGAGGGAGTTGCTGAAACAGCTAACTACTTCGACAGCATCGTTCTCAAGTAATCGGCTCTGATCTACATCACGATTATACACAAGCACATATAGAGTCGGGAGGGCCAATAGACCCTCCCGATTTCTTTGTCTTAACTTTATAGTAATACATACGAAAGGAGAGAAGTCTATGTCACTTTTCAAAGTTGACTTTGCTGCTCTGTCTAGTGCTCCTAAGAGATCCCATTCAGAGGCTTCTGGAGACACTACTATTCACGAGCATGCATTCTCAAGTGCTTTAGCTATAGACAACCTGACTACTGCAGAAGCAGAAGCTTCTTACGACTATATGTCTGAGTGTTATGCATTCCTCTCAGACTATAACCGTTCATACTTCGATGCTTCTAAGCAGCTTTACAAGACTATCATGGAAAGCTGTGACTCACCTGAAGTGATTCATGAAGGCTTTGGTGACTTCTTTGGCAAGGTCAAAGAGATCATCAAGAAGTTCCTTGCTTGGATCAAGAAGATCTTTAACAAGTTCATTGCTAAGATGAACAGTATGTTCAAGGCTGAAGGATATCTTAAGAAGAACAAGAATGAGTTTTCCAAGTTCAAAACTGAAGACGAGTTCGAGTTCGAGGGATATAAGTTCACCAACCTTTATGATGGCGGTAATGTTCCTGTAATCACTACTTTGGGTCTTGATATGGATAGTACTAACGATACTCTTGCAGGAGCATTCGGTAGTGGCAAACTCAATTACGATGTACTCAAGAGTAAGTATGATGCTTTCGAGGATAATAAAGAAGATTTCTTTGATACTTTCAGAGGTAAGGTTCTTGGAGATCAGAATGATATCCCTGCAAGTCAGTTTGATGAAGAGTGCTTCCTCAAGTTCAGAGATGACTCTAAAGATAAGAGTAAGTTTACTATCACTTCATCTGAAGTAAGTGCTGCTTATATGAGATTCGATGGTTATGAGAAGCTCAAGAAGTCTGTCGAGAAGACAAGAAATGATATCGACAAGGAGTATGGTGCTCTCGAGAGATACTTCGAGAAGTCATACAAACTGTCTAAGGATTCATTCAAGATCACAGACTACAGCGGTTCTCATGCTTCATATGTTGATGCTCAGAAGACACATCTCGGCATGGATGGATATGATGACGAGAAAAAGTACGAAGAGACTCTCGCAAATGGACCTGATGGTACTAAGACTAAAGCTACTGCTGCTGAGCAGAAGGCACTTATCGAGTCATTCCTCAGAGCTCGTGCTGCTCAGGTAAACCAGATGAGCAATATCCACGGCATTGCATTCTCTGCTAAGCTGACTGCTGCTAAGGACTGCTTCAATCAGGATAAGGCTATTCTGTACAAGGCCCTCTCAAAGATCAAGGGTCATAAAGCAGATACTATATAAGAAGGGAGGATAAGACTATGTATGAAAGTAGATATACTGATATAATAGCTAACGAGTACTATCTCTTAGATCTTGAGCTTCAGCAGGCTGACATGACAAGATATGTTAACGAGTGTGTAATCCTCTCTGGTACTGATAAGAGAAAGGCTATCGAGGAGATGGCTATTTTCAATGAAGGTGCACTCGGTGACAAGTTCAAGAAGGTATGGGCTAGAATCAAGTCCTTCTTCGCAAAGATCTATCAGAAGTTCCTCGAGAGTCTTCAGGCTTGGGCAGGAGATAACATTGCTTATCTTAAGCAGTATGCGAATATAATCTTCGAGAAGAAGTGTACTCTTAAATCTGTCAAGATGCAGGATCACTTCGAGGGTCAGAAGAACTTTGACACATTAGTCAGCAAAGTTAAAGATGTGTTCTCTAAAGTTCCAGATCTTAGCGATCTTGAGAAGATAGAAGCTGAACTTGGTAAGATAGCTGGTACAGATAAGACTAACACTCCTACTGGAGGGGATCTTACAAAAGCAGGCAATGCTGCAGTAGATACGTTCACAATATCTCAGCAAACGCAAGTTGCTACAGCTATTGGTATAACCAATGTAAAGAGCTTCGTTGATCCTGATGATATAGCTGGATTCGCTGGTAGGATTCGTAACTGGCTTAACGGCGGAGAAGAGATCGATGAGTATTCTGGATCCGATCTCGAAGGTGCTCATATGGAGCATATGTATAACTTCCTCTACAAGTATGATGCTACTGTAGAGAAGTTAAAGAAGATCAAGGATGCTTTTGATAACGGAATGAGCGGCATCGAGTCCGCATATAAGAAGGGCTACGATGCCGTGAGCAAAACCCTCAAAGGTGTTTCTTCTGCTGATGTCACAAAAGCAAAAGCAGACGCAGCCACCGATAATCCTAGTTCAGAACTTGGTAAAGAACTGAAAGATGCTAAGGCTGAAGCAGAAGCTACGCAGGAAGCATACTCATATGTATACGGTAGAGTTATAAACGAAGACGGTGTACAGATTGATGCTGGAAATAGCAAGAATACAGATTCGAAGATCAATGCTGGAGATTCTTCATATAGCCAGAAAGACAACAAGTCTCTCGATACAGCTAATAAAGCTAACAGAAAAGAAGGATCAGAAACAGCTTCGGATATTAAGTCTGATTCCAATCATATGAAAGGCGTTGCTGGAGGTCAGAGTAAACAGACAGCAGCTAATATGAAGGAGAAAGGTGTATCTGATGAGAACCTTGCAAAGTATGAAGACTATGCTCTTTCAATGATAAGAGCATGGGGCAATACTAGATCTCTCTGTATGGGCGCTGCTCTGAACTCACTCTCTGATACTCGTAGAGACTACTTCGACGTAATCAGAGCACATGTAAGAACATGGATCGGCACTACAACTGCTCCTGATCAGAATACTGACAGTAAGCCTCAGAATACAAATGCTACTAGCTAAAACTTTTCGGAGAGGGAAGTTCCCTCTCCGATATCTTTCGTAAAAGTAGAGTCGAATAGTTGTATATCATTATAGTGAGTCAAGGTAGTAGTTCAGTAAAGTGCTGACGTTCTTGACTTGTCGTTGCCAATGACTATGATCCTGGGGGAAGGCCAGGAATATGGTAACGGGAACTATGAAAGGAATAGTCATATGATTATTATCACAAATGCATTCTCGATAAACATGCTGTCTGGTACAGCAAAGGTAAATTTCGAGCAGATCTCCACAGAGACTGCTCGAACATTCATCAAAGAGGCTGATGATATAATATCAGCTATAGGCCATGATGACACCGCCAACATTGTAGGCGGCATTCTTGGCATCGAGGTAAACCCAAATCGAATGAGCGTACAGCTCACATCCGATGAGACGCTTTTGGTGGCTCAGTATACTGGGCCGAGACTGCCTGAGGGAGCTACAACGCTCCCAGAAGGTGCAACAATAAACTTCTGGCTTGTCAGCAAGTGCTGATTCAGTCAGAAGTAAGAACCCCCATAGGGGGTTCTTTTTTATTTCTTATATCTTCTTGAACAACAGTATCGTTGTCATTACGAAGTACTCATTCTGCTTTACGAAGAACTGCTTTACTGCACTCAGAAGGTATCTTCCGCTATACTCTTCATGGTCTTCATCCATAGTGATGATGTACTCCTTGTTCATAGTGAAGATACTAGCATCAAGGTCATTCTTGGTGATACTAAGGAATACATTGTTCAACTCGTAATCTGCAGTAATGTTGTTGATAGCGTTCTGGTCGTTGTTGCTCAGATTCACTATCTTGTTCATCATAGTCGTTACATTAGTATCATTACCTTCTATCAACTTCTCCTTCACATTACCGCTGCTATCGATGGTGGTGATCTTGTTCACCATCTTGTTAGTCACATTATTTTTTGTGAAGTTGATGTTTGCCAATGGTACATCCATGATATACTTACCATTCCTTGTATCTACTACCATACCAGACTCAGAGTCCTCATCAGGTATGATATTCGTCACATTGATTTCGACAGTGAAGATGTTCTGGTTCTTTGTCTGTATAGGCTTCCCCTTACTAGACACTATGTATGTCATGTCGAAGTCTATGAAGAACCTATATCCAGTATCATAGAAAACTGACAGATTGTTGTTGAGAAATGCTATGTACTGAGCTATGCTGTTTGTAGGAGGTATGATAATCTGGTCGTACTTGTTATCATAGTCTACTGGCTCAAGTACAGTGTTTCCTACATAGTCAGTTATCTGAAGAATCAGAGAGTTGGTAGTAGCATTCTTGAAGATACCATTGATAACCTTACGGTTGTTGTTCACTGCATCCTGTTGAATCAGCCACATAGTAACCTCTTTATACTTCTCTCTTGTATGCTCTTGTCCGTTACCATAGTCTATCTCAGCAGTCTGAGAGATGTCATCTCCTAAGAAGTAGATGAAACGATCATGGAAGTACTTCTTAGTTATATTATCATTCTGATTAGAAGCATCGTATCTGAAGATACCTAACTCTACGATGTTCTCATTAGTGTTCTGTATCATCATGTCCAGTATATCTCTTTCGATGTTACAGTTCACTGCTATGACAGGCATGTTGTTACTATCGAAAGTTCTATCTATACCTACATACTGTATCTGTTGTGGGTCTATAGCTATCTCGTATCCGAAGTGGATGTAGCTAAGAGTCACCTTGTATCTATACGATTCAAGTGCCATGAGATCACTCCTTTCATACTTATTAAGATGTACATGGCTAAGAAAAAACAAAGCGTGTTAGAGGCACAAGAGTGCCGAGACAGGATTAACCTGTCCCAGCAAGTCTTGTTATAAGATAGTACCCCAACACTATCAGCAGGAATCCTGCTATGAAGAACGATATAGAGATAGTAATAAGTATTCTCCAACCATGAAGTCTTTCCTTCTCTGTCAGAGGATTATTCTTACACTGGAATGCTTTCTTCATGTTATCCATCCCTATATAGATACATGTTCCAGCAATCACGAAGCAGATCGTCTTAGCGATCCTTAAGATAATATCATGTGTCATCATATGATCTTACCTTCTTCTCTCTCATCATCGTTTTCTTCTTCACTCCAGATGTTCTCGATTACATTGAGTAATGGATGCTGATGACTGAATGAATCGTTTACTGGATGATTCTCTTCATCACGACTAAGTGTCTCTCCAAATATTTCAGTGCCTATCGAGAATGTAGGATTCTCATTGTTGTTTACACTGTCGCGAACAGCTTTGATAAATTTCTTGTAAGTTGTCTCTACTATCGATCTAGAAAGCTTATCATATTCTGGGTCAACACAGAAGATCGCATGAAGAGTAGTCCCTTCGAACGTATCACTACTAGGAGCGTTGTTACAGTAAAGTATTAGTGAAGACATGCCATAATGCTCCATTATATGATACCTAATCACATTGAAGTAGTGACCTTTGAAGCTGTCGATCATATCCTTCAGTCTATTGTCGTTTAGATTGTTTATGTTGTCCATCTCAATCGTACTAGTAAACCTATCAATCTTATCTTCATTGAATAAGTTCATAACTATTCCTCCCATCTTATGAGTAGAACAAGTGTATGATGTCAATCGGGTTACTTGTGAAGTACTCGTTATTGATGCTTTCTACACCTGCTACGTCTGATAACTGAGTCTTAAGCAGTATGGTAGACTCAGGCTTTGTTTGGTAGATGTTTGCCTTATAGAAGAGGTCTATTATCTTATACCTCTCATACAAGTTCATCTGTCCACTCTTAAGACTAACTTCTTTCAGTATGCCCTCTATAGCATCTGGAGAGTTATAGCCATTAAGAATTCTGTTATCTCTTACCATTCCAGTTATCAAAGATACTGCTCTGGAAGAGCTAAAGTAGATTGGCAGATCCAACTCACTATAACTAGTCATCGCTATATATAACGGAAGTAGTCCAGGAGCTAGAAATGCCTCTAGCATCGTTTTCATGTGCCTTCTCTGTGTTCTGTACACTGAAACGACGTTGCGTTGATGTACGCAAAATGACGTGTCCCCAGATGACGTCTTGCGTGGTCTGAATACAGCAATATCTGGGTATTGGCAAGGTATTTGCCACATCATATCATTTTTAGAAATGATTATCGCAGGAGTGTTGATTCCTGCTTCTCTATGCTGCTTGACATCCGTCATTACTACTATAGAAGAATCCCAAGTTCTCTCCATAAGATAGACACCTGGAATGTATGGACATAGTGTACGCAGCATCTTAAGGTTTAAGTCGATGATTCTATCAAGGTGTTCGTTATGACAGTAGTGGTTAAGACTAACCCCTTGAGGCTGTTCACTGAACACTAGATAGAACTCTGTTTTTACATGATAGCCGCTCCAATAGAATGATCTAAGGTGAGCAGCCAGATTCAATAGGGCTGATGTAAGGATATTGGATGAAGACTCAAAGAGTCCATCTGGTCCTAACAGAGATCTGTTGTATATAGACTTGATGATATCATAGCAGTCTATGTACACTATCAGTTCATCTGAATCTGATCCTGAGAAAGCCTCACTAGTGAGCTCCCTCAGATTATCATACTTGATGTAGTAAGAGAAGAGTATAGCCTGTACTGGGATATACTCTGAGTTAAAGCCTCTCTTTGCAGGAACGAAGTACATGGTTCATTCCTCCAGAAGCTTATTGATGATACGGCCCATACAGTCAGTGCAGATGTCTCCACGAAGATTAGAGAAGTCTTTCTCGTTTCCACATACTACACAATGACACATGAATTTAGTATGCTGTTTGGGAAGGATTGCTGCTTTGAGTACACAAGACTCGTATCTACAGAATCCTCTTGAATCATGATTGATGCAAGAGGTGTCGTCACACTTCTCTATATAGATACCATCCTCATCAAGCTTCTTATGCTCATCATCTACTGTAGATGTGATGCCAAAGGGATGGTTCTCGTCCATATAATCATCATATGCTCCCATTACTTAAAACCTCCTTCAATATACCCAAGATAGAGTTCTTGGGCAACATTGACAGCTTCTACTACACTATCTTCACAGTTAAAGTATATAGCGAGCTTCCTACTGTCATTCTTATCAGGTATTATGATTGGTTGTTGATGAAGTGCATCTATATCATGGCTAGTCTTGATAAAGTCGAACTTAGTGGGGGTGATTGTTATCAACTCCCCACGTTCGTTCTTTTCAATGATTGCTTTCCATCTCAAAGCTTCATTAGCTCCGAAGGATCATAGTAATCATCATCAACTTCCCCCGCACTTTCATCATAGAGCTCATCGCTCTTTCCAAGAACAGTGTTGAGACTTCTTCTGAAGTCATCCCTGTTCTTAATGCTAGAAAGGATCTCTTTAGTATTGCCAAATCCAAGGCTAACTAATGTCTCTGCAAGAGTACTAGGACCTTCAGGTGTCATGAAAGTTGCACCCTTAAGAGGGAACTCTCCACCATCAGGCATGTTTCTCCAACGACGAAGCTCAAGGTTTGACTGTCTGTCTCCCCACTGAACTTCTCTGAGAGCCGTAAACTGGTTCTCTTTCTCTTCGATTATCTCATTGATACCAGTGATATCAAAGGTAATCTTAGTACCTGTCGTTTCGGTCATGTAGATCTTCCTTTCATAAAAAATAGTGGCGGAGTTAGACCCCGCCACCTTATGATGTTTGCTGTGTGTAAGCTTATACGAACTTTCTCTGCATCGGAATGCCAGTAACGATAACACCCTGGTTCATTACTGAGTTTATTCTACGAGCTGCAGGATTGTTCTGGAGTATTGCTTTCATCTTGATAACGTTGATGTTCTGATAATCTCCGTTATCATAAAGGTCAGTACGGAGCTCGCCCTGCCACTCTCTGATGAGCTGTACAGTCCAGTCATCATACTTGGTCTTACGAACCCAGATTCCGTCCTTGTTCTTGTGCCAATCTTCGATCAGAGCGTCTTCACCGTGCTTGAGGATTTCCTCATACAGCTTCAGACCATCGAGTGTAACAAGTACCTCATAGATCTTCTGATTGTAGTTGAATGGATGGTCGACTACATTGACCTTAGTTACAAGATCCCAGTTAATCTGACCCTTATTGTTCTTGATCTGGTTGATAGTTACTGTGCCTTTCTGCTCATTTATAACACCAACGCAGTTAGGAACATAGTCCTTAAGAACTTCCTTGAGGTTCTCAGTGATGAATACCTCATTGTTCTTTGCAGCTTTGCCGAACTTCATAGCATTGTAGATGCTGAGTGCGTCTGATGCAGATGATTCCTTAACGGAACCAAGCTTAGACTGTACTGCTCTGAACTTTTTGTCGTCATCAAGATTCTGCTTGTAGATGAAACGAGCTGTTATACTGAATGTACCCTGCTGATTGTTACTGTTAACGTTGTCTTGCCAATCACATGCACAGCCATCGAAGTCATCGAAGATTCCTCTGAGGAACTCAGATGTTTCCTTGAGGATCATGTTGCTGTTCACAGGTATAGCATACTGTACGGGTTCGGGCTTATAATCACCCTTCCACTTGATCTTACCGATCTTCTTTTCTGCGGGTGCAGATGTTGTTGTGGATGATGTATCCTTTGAAGTAGATGATGTATCTACTGTTGTAGCATCCTCTGAGTCTGTTGATGCAGCTGTGGGATTTGCTACATTTGTGGTGTCGTCACTGTCATCGATGTGGTCCTTAAAGATTTCATCGAGAACGGCTGATTCCATTGACTTCATACTCATAGTATGTGTCCTCCTTTGTGTTATTATTATAATGGAGTTGTCCCTAAGGTAAGAAGCTACCTAAGGACACTCCTATTATATACAGTTATCTTACCTTTTGACAAGACTATCCATGAAGTCTGATATCTCCTTCAGGTTCTTGTCATCTTCGTTGTTGTCTGGATCGATCTCTCTAGCCTTGCTTGTGTAAGTGATCAGATAGAAGTGATTGTCTTTATCTACTATCACTTGATACTCTTGCACTATCTTAGAGAGGTTAATAGAGAAGTCGTAGTCAAAGAGCTTATAGCCAACCAGTTCTATATCGAACTGGTTCTCAAACTCTTCGATGAACTGCTCACCCTCATATTTATCTGTTATGAGGTTAGAATGTTGAGTCTCAACAATACCAGTTTCGATGTGAAACAGTGATAAGATGTTATAGACTACAACATCATTGTTGATTCCGAGTCTCTTAAGAGTGTTTACATCATCGTTTACATAGAGAGCAAATACATAGTTCTCTTTAGCTTCAATAGCTTTTATCTCTTTCTTGATATGTATAGGTCTCTTGATAGACCATGCGTTGTATGCTCTGACAATCTTACCATCATCATGTCTGAGCACGAAGTAGAACTCACCCATCACCTTATCTATAGCAAGTGTCATGATAGGTACAAGCTCTATACAAGTCTCAGGTATACTGAGTGAAACTTTATGTGTCTCAACGTTTTCATATACTGGTTTGTCTCCATATACATAGTCTATATGACGATAGAGCTCATACTCATCATCACTTATCTTGTTGTACCAATAGGTTCCTACCAGTTTCTTGTTATCTGTTTCCTTACTCATGATTACATCTCTCCTACTCATCTTTTTTCTGTTGTTCTACATAGTGATAGCCCTTGATAGTTCGGCTATCGATTTCAATCCTACTCTCAGTAGGCGTTACCTGGTGTTGATATCTTCCACTATAGAGGAAGTCTACATCGCCATCAGGTTTCTCAAAGTACAGCTGTCCTATGAGGTCATTAGGATAGACTCTCACTGGAACAGTTGCGATCATCTCCAGAGTATAGTGTCCATCAAATCCTATATCTCCGAAACCTGCTGTTGCATGTATCTGCAGACCAAGTCTTCCTATAGAAGATCTTCCGTCGATTGCAGATATATAGAAGTTGCTCTTGACTCGTTCTACTATAGAGCCAATGTACAGCTTACCAGGATAGAGTATGAATCCTTCTTCTGGTATTGTACGTTCATAATCAGGGATGTTCTTCTCCCTAGTGTCCAAAACTCTATGCTCCGTGTATATCTTCAGAGTGTTAGCGAGATGGACATTGTAACTGTTTGGGTTGATACATGATATGTCAAATGGCGTGATCTGTATCTCTTTCTTCTTGACCGCCTGTATAATCGCGGATCCTGTTAGCATAAGAATGCCTCCTTTCCAAAGTATTAAGACTTCTCAGTCTCAACGTGATAATATATAACCTAGTTACATATTATAGTGATGTACACCCAAGGGTATACATCAATCTATGAAAGGAGGTAGACTTATGATTATGAAGAACATAACAGTTAGCTTTACTGATGAGATAGTGGCTGCTATCAGAGACAAGAATGTCGACTTCGATAGAAGAGTCAATCTCTGGGCGACTGTGATGTGTAAGGCTAATAAGGCCTACAATGAACATGACAAGAACAAAAGAAACATAGGAGGGAAGTACGATTACTCTATGGGTTATATACTTCTCTGCGAACTGAATGGCGAGTGTGAAGATGCTGTACCTGGTTTGGAACTTCTGAACGCGCTCGACACATGGACTGATGGAAAGGACGAAGCCAAAGCTGTCGACAAAATGTGTGTCGATTTCTTTGCTGAGGTTGGCTTGTTCGAAGTAACTCGAATCTTCGAGTATAACAAGGAGGAAACTAACAATGGATAACAGTAAGAAGCTCAAGAAACAGCTCATAGCCCTTCAGGAAGAACTCTATAAAGACTTTCCTAGCAGGCACAACTTCAAGACTATCATGGAAGCTATAAAGGATTTGATTGATCCTGTATCTGTGAGAGCATATGAGGAAATATGGAATCTCTACAACGAGGCACCTGACTTCCGTAGTACTAATGGTGGTGATGTACCCTATAAGGACTTCAATCAGTATATCTGTAATGACGTCAGAAATGGTACAATCAGAGATGGTATCATTAGCCAGATCTACACTATAACAAGAGAGAATAAGATTGAACTCAAAGACGACTCTCTTGATACTGTCGCTAAGACAAACAAGTCTAAGTTGTACTTCATTCTTAGATACTTCTACAATGATATCACTATGGCTAAGATAAGCTTCAATCTCCCAGATGGAACGTGGATGCCAGTAGATACAAGTTATCTCTTCAATTTAAGAGACATCTTTGAAGACCTGAAAGATGATGAGATGATAAGTATGCTCAATCGTCTATTGGGATCTATAGAGATGAAGAAGCCGCCAATTTCTAACAATGTCAATGAGTTCGTAGCTGCTATATGTCAGACTCCAGAGTTCCAGTGTGTTAACATGGATCTCATAACTGGACTTGAAGCAACTCTTAAGACTAGAATAGACGCTGAGACAGATACCACTCTTATCAATGCAGTCAATGGCATGCTTGACATAATGAGCTTTGGCAAGTACGAGATAGTAGACATTAAACGCATGATAGATCTCTGTGAGATCCCACCATGTATAAGAGGAGGTACTAACAATGGAGAGCAGTAAGAAGCTCAAAGAGCTCAAGAAGCAACTTACAAGTCTTCAAGAGGAACTCTATAGAGACTATCCTTCTGGTATGAACTTTTACGTTATCATGGAGAACATGAAATCACTGATCGATCCTGTATCACAAAACGCATATGATAAGATATGGGAGCTGTACAACAAGGCGCCCGATTGCTGTACCGAAGACGGCGAACCTTACAAGGACTACAATGAATACATCTGTAAAGATCTCAGAGAAGGAAACATCAGAGATGCTATTCTTAGTCAGATCTATGTCATCTCAAGAGATAGCAATATAGAGCTCAGAGATACATCTCTTGATACTGTCGCTAAGACAAACAAGTCTAAGTTGTACTTTATGCTCAGATATGTATACAATGAACTCTGTCTTCCTAAAATAAGCTATACGCACTCTGATGGTGAATGGACTCCTGTGTATACAAACTTCCTCGATACTATAAAGGAAATATTCGAGAAGCTTAGAGACTATGAGACAGCAAATCTCTTCACAGAACTTATAGGTGGCATTGAAGCAAAGTCGATTCCTGCAGCAGAGTATAGTGATATGGCGATGTCATCTTTATACCAAACACCAAAATTCCCATGTGTAAAGACAAAGAGTATCGATTCACTTATAGCACGTCTTAAGGATAAGATTGATGCTGAGACTAGTTCTACTCTTATCAATGCTGTGAATGGTCTCTTTAATGTAATGAGCTTTGGTAAGTATGACATCAATGGAGTAAGACGTATGATCGATATCTAAGGAGGTATAATATGGATACAAGAAACTGTAAGTACATCGTCAACTACGATGAATGCTGCATATATCATATCGAATGTAACGGCTGCATGGACTGTAAGGATTACGAGCCTGAAGAGAAGCCCAACCAGGAGTAAGACAAAGATAGAGAACGGACCTTAACGGGTCCGTTCTTTTTTTTGTTGCGTAAAAGTAGATGGTTTTGACTGTATACCATTGTAGTGAGTCAAGGTAGTAGTTCAACAAAGGTTGACGTTCTTGGCTTGCTACTCAGCAAATGACTATGCTCCTAAGTGGAAAGGTAGGAGCCGCTAGGGTAGGAACAATGAAAGCGAGGGCTTTATGTTAAGACGCGATATAATCAAGAAGAGTATAGTTGACCGTAAGGCATATGAACTCTTTGTACTTCTGGGCGGAATGTATGATACGATAATGCACGAAGTAAATGACAACGGTGCAAGCTTAGATGATGCATCAGTAAATGATGACAACGACGCAAAGTATATAAGAGTTATCAGAAATGCTTTAGTAACTTTAAACGAGATCGACTTCACATTCTTCAGCGAAGTAATGGACTTAATAGACTTCTTTGATAAGACTGCTGTATTTGAGAGACAATCGTACACAGGAAACGAAGCTATCAATCATATCACATCTATCCTTGACAAAATGTATGTACAATTTGAATGGTATAAAGATATCAAAGGTATGGAAATGAGTAATGAAGAAATAGTTGAACTGCTCAGTTACGATTGTAACTTGGACGAATTCGTTCAAGTAGCAATGTAACTAATACAAGAAGAGGAGGGGTGGTCAGCACTGCCACCCCTTCTTTTTTGTCATCTAACGATTCTCTTCATTGCCGCCAGTCCGTATCTTAACGTACTGTTAGTGATCTTAACACCGTTGTCTGAGAAAGGTGTACTGTTGTAGTATGCTGCGAAGTTGAAGTTCTTGTCGAGACTACTCATGTGCTTGAAGTTTGTCTTAAACACATTCATAGCTATGCTTCTCTGTCTAACGAGTTTGTTGTACTCGTCCACAGGAACGTTTCTCTTCTTCATTCTCTTCTCAAGCTCTGCTATAATGTACCACATCTTAGCGAGCTCATACTTCATACCCTCTTCATTGTTGGTGTTTCTATAAGTCTCGAGAAGAGTTACACTGTTGTCTATCTCTTCGTCGAAGTCTATGTTTCCTGTAGAACACTTATAGATGATAAGATTACCATCCTTATCAAACTCAACAGGGAACTTCTTCATCTCATTGAAGATTGATACAGCTTCTCCTATATGTGTCTTAAAGTATTTGAGTTCGTCCCAGTCATGTTTATAGAATCCTTGCTTCCACCATTGCTTATGTCTACGAGCAACTTTCTTGATGATATCTATAAGCTTAGCATCATCATCAAGACAGTGTTGTATGGTACGTTTCTCTCTACGTAATTCGGTCTTGATAGGACCATTCATCTTTATAACTACTGGATACTTTGCTATCTTTGCAATACTAGTATCCTTAGAGCATACTGCTATCTGAACTCCTTCAACAACGAATCTTCTGTTAGGATTCTTTTTTGCATACTTCATGATATAGTCAAAGAGCTCATCGAATTGTTCTGCACAACTCTTGTCCATCATATCACCAAAGTTCAGCTCGCCTTTTCTAGCCTTCTCTGTGTACTTAGGGAAGATATTGTCGAATCCTCCTTTATACTTTACGAAGTCTAGTAGTACTCCAGTAAGACGTTCATCATCATCTTCCCACTGTCTTATCTTGCCAGCCTGGATCAGATCAAGTTCTACATGTTCTATATCTCCAGATCCAACAATCTCTTCAGCCATAGTAGACTTACCAGAACCAGATAAGCCACACACCCATATAAGATTAGACTTACCAGACTCCCAGTCTTCAATATTGTGGTAGATGTCATTTCTTTCAGCAGACTTCAAGTCTTCCACATACTCTTTAAGAGACTCTGTTTTATCAAGAGCCATGATATAAGACTTTGAATCTTCTTTCTCAACAACTTCGAAGCCGAGAGACTTATAGAGTTTGATAGCTTTAGTATTGGAAGATGCTACTCTGAGTTTGATACGATCATGTTTCTCTATAGTGTCTTTCAGAAGAGCTGTACCTATACCTTTGTTACGGTGTTCTTTTACTATGTAGATCTCACCTATGTAAGTCCACTCTCCTCCGTCTATAGGAACTACATCATACATACCGATAGTCTCTCCGTTATACATGATCATCTTTGCATGGTTAACAGATTCTTTGGCATCTTGCCGCATGAGTTTGATGACTCTAGATTTAGTTCTCTTGGATGGATCTATAGACTCCATCTCCCACTTATAGATATTCTCTTCATCGTTCTTATTAGCTGATCTAAGAGTAACTCCTGAAGGGAGAGAAGCTTCATTGATAGGATTCTTACTCCAATCCTCATCAGGATCATAGCCGTTTTCCTTTTCCCATCTCACTTGAGCGTCTCTAGCATTCTTTACAGCAGGGTTACCATTGTTATGAATACCACTAGCACCATCAGTAACAATGAAGTAGTTAGCATCGTATCTCTTAGCGAGCTTTTCAACTTCTCTGACGAACTTCCTGGCAGTCTTGACATCTTTGCAGGCCTCGTTAACTGCTTCGGTAGTATCCTTGTTGAGAAGATAATCAACCTTCTTTTTTACTCTGCTACCGTTGTATTGACCTGCTGGTCCATCATATACCTTGAAGATGGTGTTAGCTCTTGTCTTGATCCCATCATAGATGTCTGCAGGGCTAGGCATATTGATATCTCTTACGAGATTGATGTTTCCAGCTTTCAGAACAGTATCTACAAATGTACTACATACCTGGTTGTACTCGTTGTCGTCAGGCTTGATGTCTTTCTTTCTAATGAATCTAGGAAGCATTCTGAAGTCGTAGTGAGTGTCGTGAGTCTTAAAGTCATATACTTTCTTCTTCATGTTCTCTACTACTTCACTCTCAGCAAAGAAGCACCATACGGTAATTGGTACGTCCTTTATAGTTTCAAGCTTCTCCATAACGAATCCAAGATTCTCTTTACGGAAGTTGTATGAGTAGAGCTCCTTGAGGTTATGGTCGAATGAGATACTAGCGTGGCTATACTCACTCTTAGTAACCTTCTGAATACTTGACGATATGATAGGTGTCTTACCCTTAGTGAGTACTATGAAGACAGGTTTATGAGTCTTTTTAGAGACAGCCTCTTCTACTACATCAGGAAGATCATCAGGTACAATGTCATCCATATTGATGAAGATATCTCTTGGAACGCAATGATCTATGTAGTCATTGATTCTCTTAGAAGCCTTAACTCTGTTCTCTGGTGTGAAAGGTACTTCAGGATTCCATCCAAGGTCAAGTATGCTCTGCTTTCTAGCAAGCAACTCTTCTTCAGTACCACACTCTTTGATCTCGTCATAGTCAAGATAAAGTCTATTAAGAGTATTGATCCACTCAGCAGTGAAGTCTTCATAGACATGCTGAGCGATCATGTTCTTATAAGAGTCAAACCAGGCAGTTGAAGAGATATCTTTGGTAAGACCATCATTGTCAGCCTTCTGAGAGTAGTAGTTGTCATTACCATGAACACCCATATCTATTAACTCTGTAGGAGTGAAGTATGGAGTATTGTTGAGTCTACTCTTTACAGGTTTATCAGCCTTCTTGCTCTCTTCAAGAGACTTAAGGAAGTGCTGTCCTACAAAAGTATTAGGGTCATGGAACATCTCGTCTACTATATTAGCTTCATCGCTCTGAAGGTCTGGTTCAAGCTTACCAACTACATCACTATCGTCAGAAGTATCCACATTCTTCAGAAGTTCACCCTTAAGCTGGTCATATCTCTGCTGGTTGGAAAGACCATACATCATTCTTGAACCATCATCGCTGAGCTTTCTCTGATGTACTGTAAGAGACATGTAGTTAGCATAGTGTTTCTCAAGGTCTTCGAGCTGTTCTTTAGCAGTACCACCTTCTATATCAGGTATAACATAGATACCACTACCAGAGAAGTATGGTCCATCTGTACCTTCAAAGACGAGTCCTTCAAAGTCTGCATCAGTGTCTGTAGTGAATGTGTTGCTCTTAGCATTAACGAGACTATCATCTGGAGATATCTTAAAGCTGAGCTCTCTGTTATCTAAACCCCAGTCTCTCTTCTTAGGCTCTTTAGTATGCTTGATAAAGTCAGCCTTAAGAGCTTCATAATGCTGCTGGTTGGTCATACCATAGATCTGAATAGATCTATCATCACATAATCTCTGTTGTCTGATAGTCATCGTAGAGAGGAACTTATTCCACAGCTCTTCAAGTTCTTCGAGATTATCAGTAGGGGTTATAATCACATAGTTAGACTCCCTAGCGTACTTCTTTGCTAGGACTTCTTTGTATGTATCTTCTCTCATCACGAGTCCTCCTTTACACGTTGTATAGTTTATAGAGATGTTTCCGACAAAAAATAAGGCGGCCGTGGAGTTAACCACGGCCGTTCAACCTCCGTATCTTTATCTTCTGGTGCCTTTCTCCTCCTTCTGCGGAGGAGTCGGAGCGCCCTGCTGAAGAACTATCAAGAATTGAAGAATTCAGGGCAGTCACCATATATAATAATATGGTCGATGCCCAAGATTCTTCAAAAGTGACGATTTCTGGGTGACCACCATATATAATAATATGGTTCGCACCCCAAAATCGTCATAAAGTGTTATTCTACGGAGTTCTCTGATGCAGCAATCACTTCAGCATCGTCATCAAACTGTACGAGCTTCATGTTATAGAACTCCTTAAGGCCAGGAATCCAGAACGGTGAAGTGATGTCTATCCCCTGATCGGCTGCGAATTCTTCAGTGTATCCGTGTGCCTTACACTCCTGGAGTTTGAGAAGTGTATGAAGGAGTTCCCAAGCATACTCTCTTATCTCAGCCTGAGCATGAGGCTCACAACGAAGCTCAAAGAACTTCAGAAGCGACGAGAATGTGAAAGTCATGTAGATTGCATGACACTGTACATTACCAGGAAGGTATGCACGAGCATCTTCCTTCTTTATACCCTGCTTTCTGAGCTGAGGGTATACACTGCAGATCTCTTTTCCAAGTGACTCAAGTGTGTACTTCTTCTTCTGCCCTCCAAGCTCTACTTCGAACATATCCTCCTTAGGAAGATACTTAGCTACTGGAGGTGTAGTAAAACCAGCATTGTCATAGTTTACGTATCTTTGCGATTCCTGAGTTATCGCATTGCGGTGTCTGACGAGCTGGTGGGTTGCCGTACGTGACATATTCTTGAATAGCACGGTAATGGTACAGCATTCTCTTAATCCTTCATCGTCGAGCAATCCCTGTGGCACCAGATAACGCACTGCCGCAGCATTATCTATATTCACTATTTCGAACTTATCATTCTTCTTATAAGACATAGTGAATGGCTTTTCGATTTCTATACCAGCCTGTTCTCTCAGTTCCTTCTCATCTTCTTCATCAAGTTCAGTATCGATATCGAACTGATTGATGGCGATGTTATCGATGAATTGTGTAGGATCCATGATCTCTGGTGCTACATTGCTCCAAAGTTCTTTTACCGTACACTGGTAAAGCTGTCTGCGGATATGCTCGACAAAACAGTTATCTTCTTCATTCCAAGGGAAGTTGATAAGAAGGTGTTTGAATCCTCTAATGCTACCCTGGAAGATAGTGTTGAATGTATTGCCTTCTCTGTTAGGATCTGCTGCATCAGAAGCAACTTTCAGATACTTACAGAGATTGCGCTTATTAGTAGTGAGTCTCAGAAGGTCTGGCAGATAATCATCAAGTGTGCCATGTACAGCAATGATGATATTGCTGTGCTCTACGATAGAGTCATGACCAGCCTGGACTCTCTTACCGATATATGTCTTAATGTCTTCATAACTCTTGTTATTGTCCTTAATGGCGTAACAAGAACGACAAGCATCATAGATGATATGGATGCTGTCATTGTAGTAAAGAGGTTCACTTACTCCAGTAAGTGAACCTCCTGTACCATTGATTGGAAACCCTTGCACTCCGTAGAATGCATTGAGTCTTGCTTTCTCTTCAGGCGTCTTCTTCATTAGTACTCCTCCTCAGGCATACAGTCTGTACAGGTCTGGAATCTGTACTGTTCATGTCCCTTATAGCCAAGGGTGGTAAAGTTGTTAGTAGACAGATAGTAGTTCCACCAGCTTACTATGTCTCTGTTTGTATTGATTGGCTTTCTCCATTCGATCTCACCATTGATAGTCTGAGAAGTATAGACTTTGACGATGTGTCCGATGAATGGATTTACGTAGTTCATTGAGTCGAGCTTCGGCAAGCAATAGATCATGAAGAAGTTGTACACAAGATTCATGTTCTTGCGGAACACTTCGTTCGTCTCGAAGATTTGTTCGTACTGGTCGGAATCATTCTGAATTGCGTGTCTTCTCTCTATTGCTTTGTCAGAGAGCTCTTCTGAGCAGCATATAGCAATGGTGATGTCAGTGTGTAGTGCTTCAGTTAAAGCTCCTACATCAATACCATTATGATTGATATGAACCATTTCATCATTGTAGCATTCTTCGCAGTTATACTTAAATTGAATCTTCTTATCCTCAGATGAGTTGAGAAGAACTTTAAGCCTGTCTCTTATGACAGACTCGAACTTGATGTATCTAGCGATGAGTTTATCAGCTATCTCTTCTCTGGTAGCAGTAGATACTACAGTAGTCTCAGACTTCTTCGTCTTTGAAGCAGGCTTGATACCTTTGTTGAGTTCCTTAATCATCTTAGCATAGTCATTACCTCCGTCGTCATGGACATATGCGTAGAAGAACGTAGACAGAAGTCCTCTGTCATATATCTTAACAATAGGCTTTCTGATTGTTTCAGACATGAACTCTCTTGAGTCTGTAATATTAACGTTGCAGAGTCTTCCGAGAAGGAATGCATCCATGTACTTATACATATTATCCTCATACTCGTCAGCCTTTTCCTTGTCTACAGTTGCCAGTCTTGTTGCTGGTCTGGTAGAAAAGATATAGATGTGCTTCTTTGGATCTGTGGGTGTTCTATGATAAAGGTTCTTATCAAGTTCATTGATGATAGTTCCTTTACCACAAGCGTCTGGACCGTCAATGACGGTTGTGAATGAATTGTAGATCATGATGATCTTCCTCCTTTTGTGTTATATTAAGATGTAAACTGAAGGGTGATCTCTCACCCTTCCCTTTTCTTACTTGCTGAAAGTTATAAGACGTCTGTCTATGACGAAATGCTTTCCGCATAGATTGCATTTGTGCCTTATTACAGTACCATCATCTGACTCGATACTCATATTATAGATAGAGTGTCTAAAGTAGTTTAATACTGGTCCACTCATACCAGATTTCCACTTTTCATACTCCATATCAGCGCCCTTTTTAAAAGGGTCTATTTTAGGATAGTCGTTATTGTAAAGATATGCGACATAGTCGTTATGAACACAGGATTCTTCTTTATCGCTCTCTGAGATTGATGATTGGTCTTTAGAAGCATACGAAGTTTCAAGCTTATCCAATCTACCCTTAAGCTCAGCATTCTCTCTAACAAGAGAGTTGACAGTAGTCTCTAACTGATTGAGTCTCATGTTGAGATATGGTGGTTGTGCCGATGGATTGAACCGACTGCCTGGGATTTGTGATTGTGGCTGTGAAGTCCATGAATCAGAGTATTGTATATGATTGTGATAATCATTCAACAGTTCTGAGTGTGTTGTTTCTTTCTTTAAGAGTTCTTGTATTGAACTAGTTATTGTCATTGCAAGTTTCAAAGCATTGACGTTGGAGTCTATTAAGACCTCATCCACTCTAAGATGTAAGTAACTTGAATAGGTTGCGTCTATCACATACATAGGCATTGTCCATAGGTCTGTAAGTTTATGATATAAGTCATGATGACAGTCAGGTGAGAATGAATCAGTATATATCTGAAGAGCGTATACAATCAATGCTTCTACATAAGACATGACCATCATTATAGCATAGTCGTTATAAGTCTTGTCTTTATAGTCACAATACGTACGTATAAACTCTTCTGTTGATTCGCCGTCTCGACGTATCTCATCTTCGATGTATTCCATAACATCATAAGCAAGTTCCAATATGGCTCGATCCTTATCATCATCAAATGTATCATCATCTCTTTCCTTTGCTATATAGATCGGATCATCGTCTTTAGATATTACAAGAACAAAGTTTAGTAACCAATCTGGAAGCATATCTTTATGATGCTTGTCTTTGATTATATTGTATGTATTGTAGTCATACTCTATTACACTGTATACTAATGACATTACAAACGAACTGACATTACCGACTGTTTCGAGGTATTCTTCTTGATGAAGAATGTTTTTGTAATCTGGATCTTTTGCACTCATAGCAGATTCGAATGCGAAAGATAGACATTCGAGATGTTGATATGGGAGATGATCAAACTTTGATTCTGTGTTGAATTCTGCTATCTTCTTAAGCTGAGCATTGAATAGGTCATTGTATGACTTCTTGCCATTTACTGACATGGATTCTAGATACTTGAGTCCTTTGTCGAATATGTGCATACCTATGGTATACAATGTTATTGGATCTGAATCAGGTTCATCGAAGTAGCAAAGATATGGACTGTTTTTTACTAAACTGGCTATCGTTTTATTCTCATACTTGTATGACTTGTTTGGTCTATCGATAATGAAGTTGATATCCTTTTCATCTTTTTCAATCAAAGCTTTCTTGTATCCTTGCTTCAGTTTCAATCTTTTCGTCTTTATCATACTGTAAAGCTGTGATTCTTCTTCAGCGAGTCTTGTGCTAATATCGGTTGAGTAGGATCTCATATAAGGTACTCCTTTGTTCTTATGAGCTTCTTTAGCTTCCTCTTCTGTAAAGTCTAAGCTACTATCACCAGTAGCTTTTAGAATCTTCTTTTCTTCTTCAGTTAAAGTTGTTGGTGTTTGTCCATAAAGGTTAAAGTTCATATAGATTCCTCCTTTTGAATCTAGGTGTTTGTTTATGCATATGAAGTACCAGTACTCTGACCAGTATACTGATACATCTATATAATATATAACCATTCACTCATTAGGTCTTTGATACATGGTTGGAGGTAATGATATAAAGAACCTGGTTGGAGGTAAGACCTACTAGATAGTACAAAACAGTTCAAGATAGTAAGTCAATACTGAAAGAAGACAGCTAGATTGTAGTAAAATATTACTCTGGGAACACCTAAGTAAACATCTGATGGTGATACCGACGCGGGACGAACGGAGCAACAGACGAGGAGAGCTCAAGAGGAAACAAGCCAATCGCGAGGGCGCGATTGGTTCCAGGAGGAGCAGCCAGAAAGGACTTTCAAGGAGCAACCAGGAAGGACAAGGGAGTATAGACGGAGAAGAGTTAAAGAAAGAAGGGAGTCGAAGAAGCGCGCAGGACGCGATATAGATAAAGAGAGGAGAGAGGAGAATACGTTTCGTTTTCATTTCAGATGTCTAAGATCAGCCAAATCTAACGGAAAGAGGTATGTTACACCATGAAGTACAACAAGCCACCTAAGAACCCACGTCTTGGAGAACCGTATTACATGGAGAGAGATCTCCATGGTAACAAGTTGAGTTACGTCATATACGACAAAGACGAGAACAACCAGACAGTTCCTGTAGAGTATAAGTACGAATACGACTCTAATGATCGTAAGACTGCATTCTATAAGTCTGACGGAGAGTTCAGTCTATATGAGTATGATAAGTATGGAGACATCACATACAAAGTTAACGGCAACGTACGTACAGGCATTACTACTGAGCATTGGTATAGTGGTAGCAAGGAGACATTTAGAAGAAGAGTAGATGCAGAGACTATGCAAGTCCGTGAGCATCGCAACAATGTGCAGACTGCAGAGTACTATAACCCCTTCGTGAGAGTGTATAGTAATCCACTCTGCCGCTAACTATATAGTATGGAGAGTTACCCCCTCCATCTATACTCGATGTATATCATAATGATCCTCCTTGTTTCATATATGATAACCGAACCTCCCCTAGGGTGTGGGACCCTAGGGGAAACTTAGTGTTTAGAGACGTAACTTTACTATAATGAAGCGCTAGGGTATGGCCAAGCGGTAAGGCAGCAGATTTTGAATCTGCGATCGTGGGTTCGAACCCCGCTACCCTAACCAAACGTTACTGTCATATGTGATATACCTTCTAAAGAAGCAGATACGGAGTACCGAAAGGTACTCCGCATTTGCCTTTTGGGAATTGTGTCTGGACTTAGAGTCCTAGTGAAAGAATGTAGACCATGTAGTAGAGAAACCACTAACTACTACACACTGATATGTTACTTGAGCTTGTCTTCTATGTCCTTACGGTGTACAGTGTAGTCTTGCTTGATACCCATAATATCCTTAACCTGACGATCAAGTTCTACGAGGAACTTGTTAGCCATACCATGGAGAAGCGGAGTAGCACACATACGAGCATCAAAGGATCTCATAGAGAAGAGTACATCGATTGGTTCGTCTGGTCTGTATTCAGATTTAGGTTCCTTGCCCTTAGGGAAGACTTCCTTACATACGCCCTTTTGAGCTCCGAGTGCGATAAGCTTATCTCCTGTAGCGAAGTCATCCTTGTATCTAACATAGACCTCTATCAGTACTCCTGACTCAAGGCCCTTAAGCTTTCCTGTATTAGAGAGCTTCTGGTCGTTAGTATAGGACTGAGCCTTTACCTTGTCGTACTTCTCGATAGTCTTACGAATCTCACCCTGCTTCTTCTCATACTCCTTTACTATCTTCTGGAGAGATGGTGAGAGTTCTGAGATTTCACAAGTTCTATACATCTTGATGTCTTCTATATAGCCAGTGTTATGTGACTTGATAGGTATACGACCAAGAGAAGTTACTGTCTCTTCATCATCTACAAGGTTCTTAAGAAGTGTATTGACATCGTCATCTTCGTAAGAGTTCTGTATAACGAGAAGAGGATCACCCTCCTGGATAGGCTGACCAATCTTAACGAGATTGAATACGTTAGTTCCCTTCTCAAGATTGATATCAACCTGAGTAATGATATCTGAAGAAAGAGCTTCACATACATAGCTAGATACAGCAGTAGAGTCTTCGAATCCTTCATCTGTAGTCATGATACCTACCTTAAGCAGAGCACCCTGAATATATGTAGGATTGTCATCGTAGCCCATATGCTGATCATAGCTCAGAGGATCATAGGCAATTACCTGACCAGCCTTTACAGTACCGCCAAGCTTGTCTGATGCTTTGAGTTTAACAGATGCATAGAAACCACCATCTGAGTTCTTATAGACCTTGTTACGAAGTTCTACATAGTCTATAGAGCCATCCTTGTACTTGACTACTATATACTCATCAGTTCTCTCTACTATCTTACCATCCTGCTTAGCACATACTGAGAATACGTCTGGAGTGAAGTTAGCGAGAGCATCATCTGCACCGTTGGTAACGAGTAAAGGATCACCACCCTGTACACGCATACCATGTTTAGTTCTCTGAGTGAATGACATAGCGAGTCGGAATGGGTCATCGTGTGTAGTACAGCCAGGAACAAGAGCCTCATTCATAGCCATAGTATTGACATCATTCATGATCTCTGTATTTCCAGCAGTGTCCTTGATGTATCCTCTCTTACCAGCAACGTTGGCATTGACTGTAGTCTGTCTTACTGTACCAACTGTAGAAGCGAATCCAGTAGACATACCGAGTATACCATTCATAGAATCATCGAAGGTTCTCTTATCAAGTGAGTAAGAACGTTCTGAGTTCATACCAGAGAGTCCCTTGAATGATACAGTGTTAGCAGCTTCTGCGTAACAGAGATCATTGATTGTAGAAGCATCACCAGTAGTGTTGTCGAGAAGGATAAGGTCTATGATAGCAGACTGCTTGAGTGACATGTTACCCTTACCTGTCTTCTTAAGACGAGTCCTATACTCAGCATATGCCTTAGCAAGAGCCTTATATGTATAACCAGCAACAAGCTCATTAGTTCTGAATCTGTTACCAGTAATGTCTGTATGCTTGTTATACTTAGAGTCAACCAGCATGTTTGAAGCATAGATGAGAGCAGAACAGAAGTCTGAAGGGATATCATATGCTTCACAAGTTCTCTTAGAGATAGGATCGAACATGAGGTCATAGAAGTTATCCAGACCGTCTGCCTTGATACGTCCGCCATAGAGGTCGAGTGCTTCTGTCCACATCTGCTTAGTGTTGATGTCCTTGATAGAGTATGTATCTGTAGGTACACCCTTAAGACCATTCATAAGCATAGATGATGAGTAGTTGATCTTGTAGATAAGATAAGCATCTGAGAACTTGATGATGTCCTCTGTAGCTCTATCATAAGAACGAGTCTCACTGATTCTGTACTCTATATTAGCCTTTGAGAGAGTCTTAGTAAGTCCCTCACAGTAGCAGCAGATTACAACTACAGGGATAGTAGTAGTCATGATTGAAGCGTCTGAATAAGAGTATCTTACACTAGCCTTACACTCATCGTAGATTTCCTTAAACTCAGGACATTGGCAGAGATAGTCTGCTATCATCTGAGTACAGATAACGTTTGTGTTTGGGTGATAGATGATCTCTCCCTTAAGCGAGTCGTATCCTATAGGAGTACCCTGCTTAAGATCAAGCTTATCCTTATACTTCTCTCTGATTACATCCTGGTCGAAGTAGAATGTATAGTGCTTATATGAAAGCATAGAGTAGTTAGTACCAAGATCTATATAGTCTATAGGAAGATCATACTTCAGAGATCCGATGTAGTTGTTACCCAGCTTTACATTGATATGCTTTCCTTCAAGCTTATTGAGTGTCTTACAGATCTTGTCAGCATACAGGTTACTCTTACCAAGTGAAGAGCCATATACTCTGAAGAAGATCTTGTTATAATTTGTAGTGATCTGACAAACGTCCTTCTCAGTCTTTATGATAGGAAGATTCATGAGCTGAGCATTGATAGCCTTATCATTACCTCTAAGTCTCATGAAACGATTATTGATGAACTTAGGGATATCAAACTTGAGAGTGAAACGAGTACCATGAATGTCTTCCATATGAGCAGTCCATGTCTCTATGAGGTCTTCTGAAGTAGAAGTATCTTCTACATTGACATCTCTTACAGCTACAGGAACTGTTCTAGTACCGAAGAAAGAAAGGATTGCCATGATATCCTCATCTACATCATACTCCTTGTTAAAGTTGATGTACTGGAGATTAGACCACTGATCCTTGTTGATAGAGTTGATACTGAGTGAGGTCTTAGGAAGCTCTTCTTCAAGCTCAGTATCCTGAGACTTCTCAATGAGTTCCTTAACAGACTTACCCTTTACAGACTGAGTCTTGAAGTTGTCATTCAGAGTGTTGATACGTGCTGTACGAGCACTAGATACCTTAACACCATTAGACTCTTCATCTGCGATGTCCTTGATAAGGTTAGCTATATACTCGTCGTTGTTGAGCTTCTCTATAGCTTCATCTGTAGAGGTAGATGTAGAAGCAGCATCAGCTATAGCCTTAGCTACTTTAACTTTCTTCTGAAGAGTATCCTCTGTTTCAGCCTGCTTATCAGACTTAGCAGGACCTACTTCCTTAGGAACTACCTTCTCCTTGTCTTCCTTAGGAGTTGTAGTTTTGGTAGTAGCCTTAACAGTAGTTTCTGTCTTCTTAGGCTCTTCCTTCTTTTCTACAGGCTTTGGAGTTGTCTCCTTCTTAGGAGTCTCCTTCTTTTCATCCTTAGGAGATTCTGGAAGTCTAGCCAGCTTGTTAGCAAGACCAGATAGTGAACTCTTATTGCTAGCACCCTTAGTACCAGTAAGAGCATACATCTGTATACCCTGACTCTTCTCCAGCTTATCTACAATGTCTGTTACTATAGCATCTGGAGTATCCTGAACCATCTCATCATCCTCTATAGGAGCCTTAGAGATGAGTGTACGGATATTGTTCATGAACTTAGACATCACATTCTTATCGAAGTTCTGGAAGTTGATCTTGAAGTATCCTGTAGCACCAAGAAAGATAGTATCCATATCTCCGAAGAGAGTACGAAGTTTGCCTACCTTATTGGTTCTAAGGAGACGTATCATGATAGAGATAGGATTGATATTCTCTCTGTAGTCGAGAATATCGCCATTCTTCTTGTTCCAGTCGATAACTGGGATAACAAGAGTCTTCTTAGTATATCCAGAGTTAACGAAAGCCTTGTTGTTGAGCAGTCTACCGATGAGATCGTAGTAGAGGTCAACAGCCTTATCGTTAACAAAGGTGTTGTTCTTATTCTCGAAGAATGCCTTGTTGTAGTAAGATGTATCTACATAGAGATTCTTCATCTTATAAGCGGGATAGTTGAAGTAGGTGAATCTAATAGAAGGACACTGACTCTTTACAGCCTTGTAGATAGCAGTGATATCCTTCTGATTACGTATTCTCTCTGGATAGAGTATCTGCTTAAGCTTAGCACTGTTACGAGCAACAGTATCTTCATTGAAGACATCATCACATATGATGATCTCGTTTCCACTCTGAAGACCCAACTCTGTCATTGTGGCTTCGCTGACTCTATCTACTTTGTAGCTTTCCTCAAGAGGTACAGTCTCTTCCTTAAGAACAAGCTTGATACTCTTTCTGGAAGCCTTTTTGTTGTCTATACCAGTGAGTGCTTCACCCTTGAGAAGAGTCTTATATTTTGTAGCTATACGAGTCATAACCTGAGTCATGTCTTCATCGTAATAGATAGTAGCATACTCGTACTTACCCTTCATGTTTGTCATGATATGACTCCTCATACCATAGATCAAAGCATTAGTACAGTACTCCTGATACTCTTCATTAGGATCTACACAGATAGTACACTCGAGTGTCTTACCTGATACAGACTCCTTGCGACCATATATAAAACCAGCAAGCTCATTCTCGCCCTCGTGATATGCTTTCACGAGGATCTTAATGTCGTTTACACTTCCCTTAAGGGTCATACCTCTACCATACTCCTTAGAGTAAAGTGTATCACACTCCTTGAACTCCTTAGTGATAGTAGCAGTATCCTTGAAGAAGTAGATATCATAATCGTCAAATGTCATCTCCTTGATAGGATGATAGTACTTATGGAAGCGATTGTTTTCTCCTACTTCAAGGTCGGTGATATTGTACTTCTTGATAGCCTTTACGATGTTACGAGCAAGTGTCTTCTCATCTTCGGGATGTACATGGTTGAACATCCTCACTGCAGCACGAACATGGGCTTCATCATTCAGAGGATACTTCCTCTTACTAGGAATGCCGAACTGCTTGTCATCGAGTTTGTTCCTCTTATCAGAGGGGAGCTTAGCCTCTACGAAGATATAGTCGAGGAATCTGTCAGTAGAGTCTACAAAGCTCTGTATGTAGTTCTCTTGAGTAAGAATAGTATTGATGCTCTTCTCAAGATAGTAGGACTGGAACCATGCTCTGTTGATAAAGGTCTTAGAGTTGATTACTCCTATAGATGATTCGAGGTTAGGGGTAAGAAGGATAACAGCACTACCCTTCTTGTTAGAGTCTTCATTCAACGGTAAGTATAGCTTGTTGTTAGAGCTATAGAGTTTGTAGGGCTTAAGCTCATGTATATGAATACTCATGTGAACTTCTCCTTTCCAATTAGATTACTAAAATGTTCAACAGCTCAAAGAAGCCGCTTCGTAAACATATAGACTTTCAAATACATACTATTGAGGTAGAACAATTGGAAAGGAGCACTATTATGACTAACAATCATAATCATCACACGCTGAATCACTATGTCAAGAGCCCTGAAGCGAGGTTCTTGATAAGAACAGTAGCCTTTGTAGGCTATATCGTTCTTGGAATCATATGGTGGGGTGCATACCTTATCATATCCCTAATTCACCAGTTCTTATGTGATCTGGTGGAGATCATATTCCTTTGTTTGGAAGGAGTCGCAGCTGCAAGATACAAATTACAGCAGTTGCACAAGAAGCTCAGTTACTTTGAGATGACGCTTATAGCGATCGGCACTATCGCTATACTCACAGTACTTGGCTTCATCATGTATGGTTTGATGTTTGCGTTCACTGTTATAATACCTCCAAACATGTGACAGTAATCTCGATGCAAAGTTGAGGGTAGCTTACTTGCTACCCTCAACTTATTTTTTGTTACTCAAAGCTCCAGATTATGTTACCTGCTTCTGTGATGTGCTCCTTGTTTCTCAACCAGATGACATCACATTCATTCTGTGTGTACTCACTGTTGTGAGAGATCAGTACACTCTGACTAGCGTTTACCATGTCCATTAGACCTAAGAGAATGTCAAAGAAACGTCTTCTGTTCTCTGTATCTAACGAAGCATCTATCTCATCACCTACTATGATATTCATCCTAGTAGAGACCTGACTAAGCATACTGATGCTGATGATCATACTAATCAAAGCTACTTGAGCAGATGACATAGAAGTTATGTCATCATGATTGAGTCCACCATGTACTGCTATAGGTATACGGAACTCATCTTCTGTAATGACGAATGGAAGTATGTTGAATGCTCCTCCGAAGAGTCCTGAAAGCATCCAGTTAGCCTTCTCTAGTATCTTACTTAGATAGAGTGTAGCGAATACCAACTGTATACCAGTAGTAGGAGAAGTATAGTACTTGATGATTTCTATCTTATCAAGCATCTCTTTGTTAGTCTTGAGATCATCTATGTATGAGCCATAGAGTCTTCTAGACGTCTCCAGATCAGCCAATTCTTTTTTCATTGGAATGAGCTTCTCTTCGATCTCTTTGATGCTTGCTTCACACTCATGTATAGTCTTCTTAGCTTCCAGTAACTTAGACATAGAAGACTCGAGAGTCATAACCTCAGCAGCAATCTCTTTGACCTTATCACAAAGTAGAGCCAACTTGTTCATCTCTTCTCTGTAAACGCGAACTTCTTCAAGCTTTCTCTCGTTGTCTGTTATAGATATATCGAGCTGAGCTATCTCATATCTATTGTCTTGAGTCTTTTTAAGAGTAGTATCGAGCTCATCCTGAAGCTTATTGATATCTTCAGTGAGCATGTTGATAAGCTGTTCATTAGACTCAAGTCTATCGATGTCACCCTGTATCTTAGAGAGATTGTTTTGAATGTCTTTATACTCCTCGAAGGAATTAGCTACATAGAGATGATTGTAGAGGAAGTCTACATACTGATTGAAGATTTCCATAGTCTTGACTACCTTACTATCTGAAGTGTATTTGAAGTTGACAATGAAGTCGTATGCAGGCATGAACTCCTTAGGAGTGATAAGCTTAAGAGTAGATGAGATACCATTCACCTTAGCCTTAAGCATCTGAAGTTCACGGAACCCATTCTCTACTCTTTCCATCTTCTCATACATAAGCTTAGCGCCATTGTATTCAGCAGTAGCGTTTCTGATGATAGACTCATAATCTTCGTCGCTACGATATGTATCATACTCATGCTTCTTACGTAAAGCATTGGCAATGAACTGACAACCATCAATTGTGCAACCACTAGGTCTAAACTCAAGAGGACCTTCGAATGAACTCCTGAGAGCTTCTTTAGCCTTAAGATCTTGCTTAGCTGCATTGATGAATTCTTTATTATCCTCCATAGCTTTAGATGCAGCTTTCATGATAGAGAGTGAAGATATCTCTCCGTCTCTTTCATGGCCGAACTCAGATACACACTCTACAAGGAACTCTATATCAGCAAACTCTGAAGAAGAGAGTCTGTCTCTTACTTCACATAGAGTACTGATACACTGCACGAGTGTGTCCTTAGTGAATGGGATCTCGAGAGTGTTGATATTGATCTTACTAAGCTCTTCTCTTATCTCACCGAACCTAGCCTGGAAGTTCTTCTTAAGTTCTCTAAGATATTCAAGAGACTCGCCATTGTTGACATCCTTAAGCTTCTGTCTCTTCTGGTTAATCTCTATAGTATCAATCTCAGTCTTAGACATAAGAGTACCAATCTCTGTATTGAGTGAACTCTTCTTCTGCTTAGCGAGTTCTATCTGAGTAGTAAGATGAGCAGGATCAATCCTACACACATCCTGTCCTCTATACTTATGATCAATCACCTTTTCAGTCATATCGATGTCACTCTTACACTTAGTCATTTCTGACATAGTATCAAGATACTTTTGGTTCTTAGTACCATCAGGATCAAGAGTAAGAATGACTGCTTCTGCCTTAGACTTAAGGTCTTTCTCATCGTTAAGAAGCTCATCAGCCTGCTTAACTGCTGATGTGAGGTTCTGTATTCTGAGATCGAGCTTACCTACATCACCTATAGTACCGAGACGACTCTCGATGTTCTTGATGACTCCCTTGTACATGATGCTCTTCTTGCTGAGAACCTTATACATGTCATTATAAGCGTCCACATTATTAAGGATGCTATTGACGAACTTCTTTCTCTCTGCAGGCTTCATGTCTGCCATACCTCTCTTAGTACTGCTAAGCTGAGTAAGAGATAAGTAACAAGGATCAAGACTGAACTTGTCGTAGATGATCTCCTTAGCAGAAGATACATTACCGCTAGGATTGAGATCAATAACTGATGCTGGAGTGATCTCGTAGATGTGACCCTTAGGAGTAGCTCTATCTCCCTTAGAGTTCACTTCATGGATGTACTCTATCTTATACATAATACCAGTGTACTCGTCAAGATATACGATACACTTATATGCTACCATTCCTGGAATGAATGCTGATGAAGGCTCTGGAAGAGGATTGAGTGCTTTCATGATTGTACTCTTACCAGAACCATTGTCTCCCTTAATGAGACAGATCTTGTGTTGGCATTTGGAGAAGTCGATAACGAGTTCGTTGAGCTCCATGCCATTGTAGATACCTGCATAGTTATGCAGTTCCAAGTAGTTTATACGCATAACGTTCACAACGTCCTTTCTCGCTAGATTATAGTATTGTTAACGTACGTGTTTGGATTGATTATGAATGGTTAATCAACAAAAAAAAGGATGGGAGTCCCTTTCGGGACCCCTGAGTATTAAGATGTTGTAAACCATAAGTAAGGTCAGGTCTACCAAAGGCTAGAAGTTATAGTGGGTTTATTTTGGAATAGTTTGTTATCCGACGGAGCGGACACGATAGATAGCTTCTTGCCCTGAATTGGGATGACTTAAGTCCCAATAACACGCTCTTCAAATCAAGTCAACGACAATAAAGCTTTAAGTATATAGATGAACATGAAGCTATCTATCCTATCCGTCCATCAATGATATGTTATGGTGTATGTAACTTTACACATACTTGTTCAAACCTCTTAGACATACATTAGCATATAAACCCATTGATAGAGGTCTAGGAGCCCTAGGATTCCTCCAATCTATATCAAACTCGGCTCTACAGTTCTTACATCTCATACATCGAGCCTCTTTACCTTTACGAGTGTTTACTACTATGATAGACAAACCATCAGTACCACAGTTCGTACAGTACTTAGGTCCAGCCATCTTGAAGAGTGGTTCTGACATACTATTGCCTCCTTTCATCAGATAGTTACGCATATGGTAAAAGACGAGAATGACGTCCGAGGGAGCGCTCCCTCGGACACCACTTATGTTCATTCACCAGGATCATGTTTGCACATCGTCTTCGGATTGATCGATAGTTTCTTCGACCTCCTCTGATGTGGTAGCATCCAGGAGAACGTCATTGGAAGATTCGCCAGTCTTAGGGTCACTGGCAGAAGACCCATAGTGAGAAATGATCTCGGCAATGTCTATATCGAACCGTTTCTTCACAATTACACAGAGAGACTCATAAAGGCCTACAGAGGAAAGTCCCAAGAATGCTAGTATGATCACCTTTGACACTGGGTCTTTATCGTCATAAGTTCCTGGTATCGCGAATCCAGCAATAATGGCGACTACGACATTACTAAAAGGGATATACTTGTTAGGGAACTTCTTGAAGGTACCCTTAAGAAACATACCTACTGTGAGACATGCTAATGATATGATTATACCATTGCCAAGAAATAGTTCGGAGACAGACGACAGGAATTCATCCATTACGATTCCTCCTTCCTATTACATAGATGTTCATGACAAAAAAGAAGAGTGGATGTGATCCACTCTTCTCTATGTATAGCCGTTTAGAGCATCGGTCTTGCAACAATAGAGCTCACAAGCTCATCGCTTTCGATATCGAACTTATCCCCATTAAGTACAAACCAGCCGAATGATCTGCAGAAGTAAGTACCTTCCCATGTAGTGTTTGCGAGTACTACTATATCAGTGGCCTGTAATGGTACTATGAGATAGAGACAATCAAGTGGCCCTTGAATCTCATCATAGTTCTCTTTATAGTTTTCCTGCTTGTCGACATCTTTGAGTTCAGTTAAGAGCTCATACTTGTTCATTGGAACATCTCCATGCCAACGACTATCGACAAAGATTTCTGCTAATAGATTGTCGTCTAGCTTCTTTCTTCTATAGATCTTAGCATCCATTATAGATTTCCTCCTTAAATAAGTATCCATCTGAGGTTCTTACAGTTTCGCCTGTCTCACGTTCTATATAATCTATTATTTCTTCTATAACAGATTCTTTAGCCGCAACAATCGGTCTTGTTACTTCATTGCCGTTAATGAAGTCTGTCCACAAATCTGCCTTGAAAGCTTCTAGATAATCAAGTATGCAATTTAGCTTATCACTGTCGCTCATTATTTCCTCCTTGATGTGTAAGAAGAAGGGTGGATTACCTCCACCCTTCGGTTATTCTTAGGCACTGTACGATATCACATACAAGCTTTTTAGAGTTGATATCAAACTCGTCTCTTTTCAGTTCGTACCAACAATAAGATCTGTAATAGTACACGCCATCACATGAGTTCGAGTTAGTGATTTCTACTATGTCTCCTGTCGTTATCTGTAGCATTTTGTAGAGGATATCGAGAGCACTAATCGACTCGTCATAGTTGCTCTTATAGTCTTCTTGTTTCTCTACGTCTTTGATCGATAACACGGGTTCGTAGTAGTTAAGAGGGATCAAAGCATTCCAGACAATATTAGCAGTACAGATCCTGTTGAAATACTCTGGCTTGTCCCTGTAAATAGTAATATCCATTCTTATCAGCCTTCATCATTGTCCTGCTGAATCTTCGAGTTTGCTCTTATTGTAGGTGAAGTGATTATCATAGGATCGTTTATTTCTGTACACTTGATCTTCTTGATAGTGTCTTTGCCTATAAGTCTATCGACACATCCATTCTTAACGATGCTATCGAGAAGGGATTGATCACGAAATGTGATATAGTTAGTCGCTATAGATGCTGCTTCCTGTTTGGTTATGTAATCTGAATCACGATCCTTTTCACTGTAGCAATTGATGATGTTTGCATAGTCCTGAAGATTAGTAACAGGAACAGAGTTCGTGTAGTCAAGAATCTGGTTGATTGGTGTACCACCATTAGTTACAGCAACGTATTCGTTGTCGCATACTCTTATACCAGATGAGAAGTTTTCACCTGTAGGCAGATATACATTGTTCTGTTTCATCATGTTTGATGTCAGTATAGAGTTTGTTAGATAAGCTCTGGCTACCACAAGGTTAGCCTTGTCTCTTTCACGCTTCATGTCTGCATAGTACTTACGAAAGTCTATCTGACATTCAATCATTTTTCTTTTGAGAGGATCCTCTTCCTCTATCACTTCTACAGATACCTGTTCTGTTTCCTGATCAGGTTCATCCTCAAAGAAGTCTGTTGAATCGCTTGGGCGTCCTATTCTCTTCTTAAAAGAGATAGGAAGGTTAAAGTCGATATTGTTCATATCTGTCATAGTGTGTTCCTCCTATTCGCGTTTGTATGAATGGCTTATGATCAGAAGCTTTTCACGGGTGTTTATTCACTTCCTCACAATATAATGTTGTTTCTTCAGCACAATTATACTTAAACTGAAATATTAAGAATAATAGGCTCGGTGAGTAGAATCACCGAGCCGCCATTCACCAAAAGTAATACTAATATCACTTCTTACCTTCATCGTCATCAGATACTACAGAAACATACTCCATCACAGTTGGAGATGTGGTAATCATGAGATCGTCGAATTCGGTACTCTCAATCTCCTCAACTGTGTTCTCTCCAATGACATGCTTAAGACTGTTAGTATCCTGAAGCATGTTCAGTAGAGCCTGATCACGGCAACCTATGTAGTTAGTAATTACAGAAGCTGTTTCTTCAGCTGTAAGACTCATGCTGTCAGACTGTTCTTTGACCGCGTTAAGAGTTCCGAGAATGTTAGCATAGTCTTGAAGATTAGTAACTGGAACAGAGTTTGTTGTATCAAGATACTGCTCTGTTGCTGACTTACCGTTAGTAACTACAACAAGCTCACCATCAGGTATTCTCGTAGCATAATGATACTTAACGTCCTTAGGAAGAGGGAGATTTCTGAACATCATCGAAATGTCTGTCAGAATACCATGTGTGAGAACAGCTCTAGCCATTACAGCGTTAGCTCTTGCTCTATCACGTCTCATATCTTCAGCGTACTGAGTTGTGTCTGCCTGGCATGCATACATAGCATCCAGGATAACTTTTGCCTGCTCTGGTGTAGGCATAGTGGGGTTGGCTTCCTTCTTAGGAAGGTTGTCATTGTTCTTCTTCTTGAGTGGGAATTTGTTAAACATAGTGTTTTCCTCCTTGATTGGGTTGGGTTTATTGAGTCCGAGAAGATTCTTCTCGTCCTTTACGGGTATATTGAGAAACTCTTCTACAGCACCAACTGAGTTGAGATGCCATATATGAGCACTACAACCTATCTTAGATACGATCCTTGCTTTGTTGATAAGCATATCTTCCATGACTGCATCAAGTGCATTCCAAGCAGTCATTTCTATAGAGAAGAAGTATATGCCGTTACGCTTAGCAGTAAACTTCAGGATCTTACATCTTTCACCTCTAACTTCGTCTTCATACATATTCTCCTTAACTATATCATCGTTATCGGTGACATAGAAAGTTGTTCCATTGAAACCGCCTATCATACCAGCACAAATGTGCTTAATCTCTGTATCTGGATCTGGTATGATAGGAACAGATTCTGGATGATAAGGCACGAAATGATCTCCTTCTAACTTCCATACATAGCAATCTTCTGAAAGCTTGAATGATACTTTTCTTTCTTCTGGACAAAGAAGCGCTATTCTCATAGCTTCCTTCCCTATAGACTCTTTGACACTATCGTCTAGAGGCTTGTCAAAGAAGCTTCTTTTTCCGATGATGAATTCAAACGATTCAACATGATCCATCATGAAGTCGAACACTTTGACACCGTATACCTCTCTCGAAAGAGCATCTGTATACATATACATATCTACAAAAGTTCTTTGAGAAAGATTAACAGGATCACGCTTAGCAGCTTCGATAAAGTAATGTACTGATTCAAGAGTTGCTAAGTCCCAACCCATATAAGGATTATCATTACTATGTGCTTTGATTATACGCTGTAAAGCCATAGTTATTTCTGACTGTACTGAAGGAGATAACGTATCCCATATACATCTTTTTACACTTACCGATAACTCACCTTTAAATGGTGTATGGTGTGTGCCGAATATGATTCGATTCCCACTGATTTCAGTATTAAACGATGCTAACTGATCCTTAGCCTGACGTTCTATGAGCTGCCCTAACGCATCGCCACTATATGCCTTTCTTGGAGTGCAGTATATTGGCATACACGACATGATATCGTCCCACTTATAAGTGTAGCTATTAGTGCTGTTACTCGATGGACGATTTTCGTCTTGAGATATCTTATGGCATATGTAGTATATGTTCTCTCTACACGACTTGTCGACATTCTCAAACCAGTCGGGAAGTACAAATGTACAGGGATACTGATAAAGTACATACTCGCCAGTCTTATCGTCTTTAAACCCTCCATACTCTTCTATTTCATCAAGAACAAACTTTCTTGCGTAGTTGGGTTCGATATCGATGAATATGATATTGGAGAAGTTCATGAAGTCAGTGTTAGACTCTATAAACCATACATGCTTATCACAGCCGCTCCATGCTATTGAGCCTACGTTATCGCATATGGTATCCTTGTCATCTTCAGAGAGACCATCATAGACTGCTCTATTCACATACACTGTATACTCTCCAGCTTTCTTCATCACCATTGAGTGTACATGGTATGGTGTGTCATTGTATAATGTATTGAACTCATTTCCAGATACATCATCATCACTGCTTATATCAACCTTGAGTGTTATAGGCGGAAGTACGACAGTATGAGATATCTTCATGAGATCAAACATGTCGAAGGTGTATTCTGTATCGCCTTCTTTATTGGTAAGGGAGTTCTGTAAGACATAGTCTACAGTATCCCATATAATTTTTCTGTCGATAGAATTGAGCTTATCGAACTCTTCTTCTGGGAAGAGAAAGACATAGCTTCCGTTGATTACGACATAAAGCTTGGAGGATTCATCTCTGAATCCTCCTCTATTCTTTACCTCATCCTCTACTTTAATGCGATTCTCCATGGTGGCTAGTCCTCCTTATATTAGAAGTATGATACTTCTGCCATATGCTGTCTGGCTTCCTCAGCATCCTCTGCTTCAGTCATGGTCTTGGTCACTAATGGATTCTCTCCAGCAGCCTCGAACTCATCCTTGGCATAGACCTTGAGGTATTCTAATGCGACTTCCTTGACATACTCTAATGGTACTACACGTACCACTCCAGGAATGTCAACGAGATCACTCAGATTGATTGCGCCAAATCTCTGCATACATGTACCACAGAAAGCAGTGCCGATATGGTTCTGTACATCAGTCCATTTCTGCACTCTTCCATTCTTGTTGAGTGTCACATACTCAGTGTTGCGGAACTTAACAGTTAGCTTACCGTCCTTACCGCAGCATGGACACTCACCGATATTGATTACTTTGAACAAAGGTTCTGTCTTTGGTTTTGACATAGTAATCACTCCTTTACAGGATCAGTATACTTAACCTTACGGATGTCTCCAACCAGAACGGTCTTAGCATCTCCGTGCACTTGAGTATACTTCTCTGGTCTGGTTTCCATAGTAGTGAAAGGTCTATAGTAGCCGTTCACTAATACTGTACCAGGTTTATAGTTTCTGTTTCCTGCCTTCTTCTCAATCTCCTTGATCTTATCATAGTGAGACTGAGAGAAGAGGAAGTAGCGAGTAAAGATATCAGCCACTTCCTCTCACCTCCTTTAAGCTGCGATTGTACCTATAGCGATAGAGCCGTCATCGACTAACGGGAGTTCGCTAACGACATCTACTACAGGATCATCAAGTTTCAGAGCCGCTGCAGAGATCTTCTCCATGAGCTCTTTATATGAGGTTAACTCCATTATGGTATCTGAGTTTGTTTTGCCAAGCATTGCACTCTTAGCGAACTCAAGCTCAACTATACCATTCAACTGCTTATACTCTTCATAGAGTTTATCCAGATCATCACGACCCTTACAAGGTTCATGGAAGTCACTGAGATAGCCTCCTTCATAGAGTTTAGCATATGGAACTAATGTACCAGACATTCCAGGATCACTATTGGAAGAGTCAGTCATATCCAGACGACCAAGATGACTTGGGTTAACAAGCTTATACTTAGTCTGAACCGCAGATGTCTTGTTCTCTCCAATACCTGAGATGCCCTTGAACGAATAAGAGAGTGGTACTATAGCATCGTCATCATTAACCATGTTGTTGTAGGTGACGAGAGTACAACTACTCTTAAGTTGATCGATAAGATAGTGGTGCTTGATACCAATGATCTGTTTGAGTTTCTTCATCGATACCTTGTTAGCTGCATTAGCTACACGCTTGATATTGTTAGCAAGCTTTCTAGCATAGTGAACAGCGATATACTCACCAAATCTTACTCGTTTAGCAGCAATGTTTGTGTTGTCCTTGAGCAACAATGCTGCGTGATTTTGAAGGATCCATCTGAGAACCGTATATGCGTCTCTCTTCTTATATTCATCTGACACTCTAAGGTGGTCATATGTGTTATAGTCTATAGAGACTTCGAATGATTCTCTGAATGACATACCCTTGAACTTAGTTCTAGTCTTCAACTCAGCACCCTGAGCCTCCAACCAATAGTCTTCCGTATAGAGATCAGCCCATGAATAGCCCTGAGTAGCACTCTTTACGAGACAGTAACACATGCTCTGATACATGTAGTTGTTGTCATAGAGATACTTAGGACAATACACACAGACTCCTGGAATCTCTGTAGGGAAGTAGTAGTATGTTTCATTAAGTGCTTCTTCTCCTTCTATCTTCGTATAGCCGATATCATGCAGATTGAGGAACTCTATACCTCTGTTAAGACCAAACTTACATAGTATAAACTTCTCGGCAGATATCTTGTTAGCGAAGATGTCACATACGAACTGTATACAAGGTATTGTATTCTTATCGATAGTGGTAAGCTTCTTCTCCATACGATGTACAACAGTTCTTGAGAATGCTGACTTCATAAATACTGCAGGGATCTTTGCAGATCCCATGCTAGTGTTGTTATAGGTTGATGCATCAACGATCTGATACATCGCAGAATACTTACAGCCGTTGATTCTGAAGTAGTACTTATCAACGACTATCGGTACTTGAATGATAACCGAAGTGTCACACTTCTCTTCTTCAGTCTCAAGATGATAGAAGACTTCGAGAAGCATTACACTAGACGGTTTGAGGTTGATATAGTCATACTCATTGAATCTCTTTCTCTTGTTGTTAGAGTTAGACTCGAGTTCTCTAAGACGTTCCTGTACTTCGGCATAAGAGGTTATCTCTTTGAAGCCTCTGACTTCTATCTTGAAGAACTCATTTCTCTGAGCAGAAAGTATGATGTTCTTGAGACAGTTGATGATGTCACTAACGTCTCTCTTGAACAGTGCTTCATTGAAGCGAGCTCTATGTGTTTCATTATACACAGCGATGAAAGATCGCTGGTCAGGATACATCTGATAGGTCTCACCATTCCATTCTATCGGTCTCATCAGAAGCACCCCCCGTTTATACCTGAGTTGAGGTCATAAGTTATAGGGGACTGCATTGGATAGATCGCAGAATTGATTGCATTGTCTGCTGTAGCTGTTATCTTCACATCAATACAGTTGAGTATCTCAACCGCCTTGTTGTAAGAGATATCGTTCTTGTTCTTAAGCAGACGCATGTTGTTGTTGTAGTTGTTACCCATTCTGTTCTCGAGAAACTTAGAGGTAACGTACTTACTATTGATGATACTCTTACACAGTATCATCAGAGGTGTGTCAGACACTTCATCTATAGGGAGTCTCACTACGTCGTCTGGCTGATCAGAGAGAAAGGCCTTTCTCTCTTGTTCAACTAACTCTGCGTTGGCAGCAAGATACTCTGCTATGGATGATATAACGGAGAAATCTACGATGTTATTTCTGGAGTACATTTCCATATCACACTGAGCGGGTGGAACTACAGGAATGAACGGACTTGCTCCAGGACCATAGACTCCTGGCGTCATATAGAAGCCAGGAACATTCAGATCTACATTAGTAGTACGAACTGGAAGGATGTAGTCTACACCCTCCATCATAATGCATGTAGTCTTAGGGTCATACAACTCCTGGTTGTACATGTATTCTGTTGGGCTTACAACATCGACTCTAACACCATTGATGTAAGCCTGGTTGATTGGTGTCGATATTAACATCTTCTATACTCTCCTCCTTAAAAATAATCGGGGAGCGAACTCCCCGATTACCTTGATTGACTTCGTTCTATAGCTTATCAAGTAAGGTCTGCGTTACCCTTAGCTATAGCCTTCATCTCTTCACCGAAAGTCATAGTCTTCTTCTTAAGACCACGCTCTACTGAGACTGTAGCTGTTGCATATGTAACCCAGTGTGACTTGTATGTCTCGAAGTCGATCTGGTTAGGCATTTTGCCTTCTGCTGTGAGTTCTACATCGTATACTGTGCTGTCCTTGAACTCTACAGCGATAGCTTCATTCTCGCTTGCATTGCTATCGAGCCAGTTGCAGATAGTCTTAACAACGAGAATAGTGATGCCATTGAGAATCTCAAGGTCATCGATACGACGGCAATGTACATTGTCAAGTACGCCTCTGAGTGTGGGACCCCAGGGCATGATTGCCTGTATGTCATAGAATGGCTTCACTGCGTCCTCAGGGATACCCTTGATATCCTCTGGATCGAAAGTGAAGTAGAAATTGTAGTTTCCATCGTCTCCTTCAGGAATCCACTCAGATACGCATGCCATAAGCATTGAACCTGCGCCCTTAGGATCTGAGAAAACGAGAGCTGTCTTATGATCTTTGCTCTTCATTGCGTCAGCACTCATAACACGAGCACATGCGCCGATGAATGCTGTGAAAGGATATACGCTATCATTGCGCTGATCCTTCTCGTTTGTTGCATCGCTGATTACGAAGTGTACAGCGTTTCCATTTGCCCCGCTTCCTGTAAGCTCGCTTATCAGTGCGCTTCTGAAAAGCTGAGGCATGTTGGTTTCTCTGAGTTCAAATGTTTTCATGTGAAAACCCTCCTTGAATTTGATATATCGTTACAGGACGACTTGTTGTCCTGTACATAAGCATAGTATATGCTTATAAACATGTTTGCCACCCTATATTTTCTTACTGAAGGAACGCGATTGGGTTCTTTCTGAATTCTTCTATAGGGATGATACGAATGTATGCACCTTTGGTGTTGTACTTAACTGCCGAAGCAACCTTGGTGCTAGTGAATCCCATGTAAGGTACTAATAAGATGTCCGTTGTCTTGGTAACGGAACCTTCTGAACAATCATGTCCTTCCTTGTTGAGAGCCATCATCATGTCGACGTCTCTACAACCAGTGAACCTGATTACCTTACGAGCTGAGTTATTTATATCTCCACCTGTGATGAGGTTAGTGAGATTTCTTATTGCGACAAGATCTTCCATGAAGAGTGATCTCTCTTCAAGTACAGTCTGTATCGTCTTAGGTCCTATCTTGTTTGGTTTCTTCTGCATCTTGGCAGACAATGTCATCTGGTCAAGAGCTATAAGATCATTCAATGAGACCTTCTGAAGTATTGCTTTCCATTTAGTTGATGCCAAAGAAGTGAAGCCAAGACTTCCAAGCACTATATAGTCGAACTGTGGAGTACTCAGGAACGTAGAGAGTTGCTCTATGAAGTTCTGACCATCTGCCTTGCCGAGAGCTTTTACTACTCTTTCTTCAGTCATTCCGTTTACAAGATCATTGAATCCTCTAAGTCCAAGCTTCTTAACACTCTCTTCAGCGAATCCCTTGAAACCAAGTTTAGCTATCATATCTGTTACTCTGGATACTGCTCTTCCAGGGCATGCGATATTCACGCACTTGGCATTCTTGTCTGAGAATACTAATGGAGTGCCACAACACGGACAGTTCCTTGGGAACTCTTCCAGTGGCATTGGGTTATACTGATTCTCTATCACATTAGCCTTTTCGATGTACACCATTACATCGTTTCTGAACTCTGCTTGTAAGATATCACCCTTACGAAGTCCAAGCTCATAGAAACGTTTCCATGAATGTCCAGAAGACTTAGTGTTGATTCCTCCGAAGAACTCTACTGGGTTGTAGTTGATCATCGGTGTGATAGTTCCGTCCTTACCAACAGTATAGTCATACCCGATGAACTGGGTAAGCTTCTTCATGGTGTTGAACTTAATTGCTATAGAGAACTGGTTTACTGAGTTCTTTCTACCAAGTGCAGCTCTTATCACAGGATCCACATAAGACACAACTATGCCATCATACTTGAATGGTATGTAGTCTCTCATTGCTTCTGCTTCCTGTACGAACTTATACACCTGATACAGAACGTTCTGATAGTTTCCATGTACAACGGCATAGCTCATATAGATACCGTTTGCATAGAACTTGTTCATGAACTCTATCTCCTCTATTCTACTCATCTTGCCAAGATTCATGATAGTGTCAGCTTTTGTTACACCATCATCCATACTCAGGCTAGTCTGAAGAGGAACAAGAGTTATATAGTGAGCATACTTACGAGCATCAGACCTACTAGTAAGACCGATAACTGCATTACGTGAGCTCACATATCTTATGCCATACTTCCTGTCGAGTTCCTGAAGAGCAAAGTTGTCTACGATAGCTTCAAACTTCATACCAAACTGCTCTATAGGACCGACCTTCTTGGCATATTCTTTGGCCTCCATGAATGGATAGCCCTGAAGTACTGAGGTAAGGTCTGTAGCCTTATCCATACCAGTATCTCCTCTAGTTCTAGCAGATATAACTTCATCGGTTACATCTGCCTCTACAGAAATTCCGTCATACTTAAGCTCGCATACAAGGGTTATGTCATTAGGATTGACTATACCCTCCTGGATGTGCTTAGCAAGGAAGTCTCTTTCGAAGATAACCACATTCGGATTATCCCAAGCTTGTCTCTCTATAGCTTCCTGATTGAGCGTAAACTTAGCTTTATCAAGAGTTCCGACAAGCTGCGGATAGTTGTGGCTAGTGTTGCGGATACGCTTAGACGCTTTAACGTCTTCTCCGCCAAAGTCTGCTCTTCTATACGTGTTGTTAGAATAGATATCATTCCTGAAGAGCATATCACTGTTATAGTCTATCACTTGGAAGAGCGGTACTGGTCTCTGCTGAGTTGTTTCTTTAACTATAGTCTCACCAGCAGGGGCAAAGTGTACTGGCTCTGCACCAACCTGATAGTTAGGATTGTATCCCTTATACATCTGAAGAAGGTTATCATAGACTCCATCTTCAAGTACAAGTATACTCCTGTCAGTATTGTTGTAGATGATGTTACTGATGTGCAGTATATCTCCTACTATTTCAACCTCATGCGGCTCTAGACTTCTCAGATTCAAGAACCTTACGACATGAGCATTGATGTTCCTGATTGTCTCAGGTGTGAGATCAGAGGTATCTCCCTGAAGAAGATGCTGAATGATCTGCTTATACATTACTTTTCACTCCTTTCCGATATCTGAAGAGGGTTGAGATCTTCATCTTCATCATCCCATTCCTCCTCTTCTTCATCTCTTGGACTTATAGTGATCTTCACGAAGCATATCAGTGCTGTGATAAAGATAGCGATTGCGAAACCGAAGATTCCTATAAGTACTACTCCATCTGTAGTTGGGGTTTCCATTGTATTGCCTCCTTTCCATAAGTTAGGTATGATGGCTTTCACCATCATACCCTTCTATATTATATGACTATAGTAAGCTTTACTCCACCCAAAGTGGCTTAAAGAGCAACTCCTGTTTCATCGGTTCAAATAACATCTTCTGAGACATCTGCTCGAACAGCATCTTCTGCGGCAACTGTTCAAAGAGCATCTTCTGTGGAAGAACCTCAAAGAGCATCTTCTGCGGCATTACTTCGAATACAGGCTTTTGAACTATTGGGATCTTCTTAAACTTGAGTCTAAGTCCCATAGCCTTCATGATAGCCTGAACCTTCTCTGCAGATCTGTTACGTGCATCCATATCAATATGAATGTCTACATGATACGGATCTCCGAGAAGCATATCCATAACACTCCTTCGTGCTCTAGGAGACAGAGACATCAGCATAGCGTTGATTACTACTGTCTCTGAACTACAGTGGAGGAAGATCATTGTCTCCATCTCGCCCCACTTAACTGGAGTCTTAGTGATAGCACATCTATACTCCTTAGATTCCTTACTCTTACTATTCTCATCCTTGATATTAGTCGAAGATGCAGAAGTAGCAGAGTGTTTCTCCTCAGCTTCCTGCTTGAGGATGTATACGAACTGTTCACCTACTGTAGATGGTTTACTAGACCATACGTCACGATAAGTTCCATCTGAGTTAGGGATAGAAACAAGAAGATGTTCCTGTTTAATATATGGGAACTCTTCATAGATCTTTCTAATCTTATCGAAGTCTACACATTCACTGATAGGAAGAAGAGAAGTATAGATTCCTCTAGGTCCTTCATTAGGGTGAAGCATTGACTCTATAAACAAGATAGCTTCCTGATCAGAAGCAAAGTTATCTATTGCAGTCTTAAGGAAGTCTGCGAGATCTGGTGAAAGCTCTCTATAGTAATGCTCAAGAATATCGAAAATCTCGACTGCATTAAGACAGTTTGAATCAATGAAGTTAAGAATTCCTCTACCGATACGATTGAGAGACAGCTCTGAGAGCTGAGCTATATTAAGTCTGTTTACACAAGTACTCTCGTCCCATATGATGTCGACAGGAGTACCATCTGGAAGTTTAGGCATTCTCTCATCAGGCCATATGTCTGCGATAACGCCCTTACCACCATTACGATTAGCAAGCTTATCACCTATAGATATAGTATGATCACAATACACAAGGAACTCTATGACCATGTTACTTGAGATCTTACCATCTTCAATGAACTGCTTACCTTCAAGCCTACCCTTACAGGTATAATACATCTCTTCAAGTTCATACGATATCTTGTAGTCCTTGTTGTTGATGTAGTTGGCCATCGCTTCGACAAACTGTCTAGCGAAACGGTTCTCTTCATCATTATATGCTTTAAGCTGACCCTCGAAGACGTTGTAGAGTTCTCCCTCTTCACATCCTGGGGCTATCTGCTTGTTAGAATACACCTTGATGTCTACGACTTTACCCTCCTTAGGAACTATAGTCTCATCAGAGATCGTTATGTTTCTAAGAGAGTCTCTAGATAAGGTGAATGCTGAGTTGTCTGAGTTGGCCTTTCTTATAGAGCAGAGTATACCATTCTTTGTCTCTTCTCCAAGATCAGGGAAAGCCTTATAGACAGTATCGTCTCCATACAAGTTAAGAAGCACATCGTTATCATTCAACTTAACGGTTATGGGCTTTAACTCTGGAGAACTAAGCTTCTTACGGAAACCTTCTCTGATGATTACTGGATCTTCAGTAGTCTGTGGAAGACTTCCATATGTAGCAAGTGCATTGACACCAGCCTTATAGTTGTCATACTCATCAAAGCTGGTGCTCTTCTTATATACTTTTCCCTTAGGAATGACATCTCCTTCATTAAGAGAGTCGATATAGTCATTGTTCCAAAGGAAACCGAATGTTTCGGTGTTATGCTGACAAACAGTACGAGTCACCATATTGAGCTCGTTACGTTCGTTCCTGATAATAAGATAGTACTCGTGATCTGGATACATAGAGTACCTACTTATCTTAGCTATTACTTCTTGTGAGTCTTCTGCTCTTATAAACGCAGAAGACATGTGTCCATATCTATTCTCGCTTCCAGTACCAACAAGAGGAACTTCTGATTCCTTAGGACACTTAGCTTGTTTCTTCTGGTTGGAATGCATTATCTTTCGTGATGATGAATTCAGAGACTCACATGGCTGGAGTCCTGAACGACCAAGCATTAGATCTATCTGATCCTGCCTGAATGTGGCATGTACCTCTGCAAATGCTTGATCAAACTTCGGGTTCTGTTCCATTTTCATGGTGTGATCCTCCTTTGAAGATACAGATTAGAGAGAGTGTGGGCTCTCTCCAATCCATAGTATATAACAACTCTCTAGTTTATGCTACGATATCTTCTTCTCTACTGTTGAGTCTCATGTAGAGCTCCTGAGTAATACCAGTAGCCTTGATGAACTCTTCATCAGTAGCACAATCCATTCTATGGAGCATATTGTGGAGAACCTTAGTACAAGTGTCGAGGAAGACATTCTTGAACTCTTCACTCTCAAAGAGCTTCTTCTTGAAGTTCTTCTGAGCGAACTTAACGTCCTGATATCCATCAATGTAGAGGTATGCACCTGCACCCTTGATGAAACCATTGTCGTTGAGCATGTTGTAGAGTGTGAGGATTACATCGAAGCCAATGTCCTGATTGAAGATCATATCTGTACTTGCGCCTGCACGGTTAGTACGAGACTTAACCATAGTGATTAGGACGTGGTTACCAGAGATACCAAGACCCTTATCTTCAGTAAGCTTGGTGTTGTCATCAAGTCTGAAGATATTGTTTGCGATGTAGAAAGGTGTTACACCACCAGGGCAGGTCTCATCCTGCTTGAGGTAGATGTTCTGACCCTTAGAATGGCTGAACGCATTGATCTCTATCTTCTGGGTGATATGGTTAACGATGAAGACGATGATGTTAGCTGCCTTACAGAGAGGAACTATTCTTCTCATTGTAGTAGCTATCATCTTAGCAGCTGCTGTAGTAGACATCTGACCACTAAGCTCTTCTTCCTGAGTCATCTTCTCAGGCATCAGCATAGCCAGTGAGTCCAGAATGTATACTGTTGGCTGCATCTTGAAGATACGGTTACCTCTACTGTCAAACTTGCCAGTATCATAGGTAAATTCATCTGCATTCTCTGTCTTCTTATCGTAGATGATCTTGATAGACTTATAGAAAGTCTCAGTGCTGATACCTGCATTACGAACGATCATCTTAGTATTAAGCTCCTCTGGAGTCATACCTGTAAGTATCTCGTCACGACGACGAGTGATACCGCCCTCGATACTATCCTCAAAGATAGCGCCCTTGTCGAAGCCTCTTATTATATTGCCTGCGGCTTGCTTGATGAATGTGGACTTACCACATCCTGAACGACCGATTACCATATTGATTGAGCCATCTACGATGCCTACGCTATCGTACTCAAACTCTATACCTCTGTTAGTGTCAGTCACTCTGATGATCTGACCATTGAGATAGTCAACGTTTGGGAAGCCAGTGCTATACTGAACGTCAAACACTGCCTCGGTTTTCATGCCATAGTCCTTGGAATCCTTAACGGCGTTCCTGAACATTTCTGTTAGTAACATAACTATTCCTCCTTGATTGGATCGATTATGAGCACTCTTAAGTACTCCTGTATTGAATAGTTTCGAGAACTATAAAGTCTTACAACGGGTAGAATTAGAGGGTGGAGCTAACCACCCTCATCATCTTTTTACTTGATTCCCTCTTCCGAGAACTCTGTAAGGTGCTTGCTAGTACCCATAGAGTGCTTAGGGTTTGAACGTGTCTTTCCGTCAGAAGTAAGAGGATTAGAACCCTTCTTTACCTCTTCATCAGCCACCTTGTTAGTTGTGTCCTGAACCTTCTCAGGTGCTGAGTGCTTTGACGTTCCGAGTCTGACACCCGACTTCCTCTTGTTTCGAGATAAGACTGCGCTAGCTTCATCGCTAGAAGCTGTTGCGAAGGCGTCAAGAAATGAGTCATCTCTCTCTACCTTCTTCTCGAGCTGAGCATTAGTCTCAAGCTTACCAAGAGTATCGAAGAAGTCATCCTCTGCAGCGTTCATCTGATTGGTAGACTTCTCGAACTTGTCGTACATATTCATCAGCTCAGCCTTAGGCATGTTGATACCTGAAGCAATGACTCTGATGAAGCTCTTCTGTTTAGGATTGTACTGTCTGTGGATGAAGAACTCCTGGAATCCGTTCCAGCAGAGCTTTTTCTTGATTACACTGAACTCAGTATCGAGAACCTCTATAGTACCCTCAGGTATGTTCATGTAGATACCTACCTTAGTAGCAGAAGGCTCGAAGTCGAGTGAAGTAGTATTGTCGATCATGTCACCTACAAGCTTGTTGAACTGGTCAGCATTCTTGATACGGTCTGATACTTCTACTTCTCCAGCGAAGATTATACCAGGATTGGTGATAATCTTGTAGTGATCAGTATCATCGATGTTCTGCTCGCAGTCTATAAGACCCTGAGCTCCGATGATAGAAAGTGTCTTGGAGATGTCCTCGTTAGCAAGCTTCTCGGCAACGAAGATATTGCCATTAGCTTCATTGAGGAAACGTCTGTTTGATACAGTGATGATTCCGCAGTTAGCACCCTTAAGGTCTCTGAAGTAGTTGATGGTGTTCTGGAGACCTCTTACATCAGATTCAAAGCCTGTAATCAGTGTGATGATAACAGGAAGCTGCATAGAATTACTGATATACTGAGCAAGTACTACAGAAGAACCACTACCAGAAGCACCCTCTGAAGTGGTGATGATGTTTACATAGTCTGTATCTTCGGGGATGAGTTCCTCGAGATAGTTTGGATTAACCTTGATAAAGTCGTTCATCAACGCACGCGCTGCGTCTCTTACCTTACCACAACCTGCGTCAGGATCGTCTGAGATGATGATAGCAGTGGGTCTGTACTCGGAAGGGACATCTTTGATCGTAGAGTTAACTACGACACATCTGCTCTTATCGAGTACGTCATTGTCGATGGCAGTGATCATTGCCTTAGTAGCGCCCTGACCACAACCGAATGTGAATGATCTAAGCATGGGATCGATCCTCCTTTGGGATATTATTCCTTGTCCTTGTTCTCAGACTCTTTCTTCTCTGCTTCAGCAGCTTTAGAGTCCTGTTCATTGAGTGGAGTGAAGCCGAGCTTAGCTCCTACATAGCCCTGCTCATTGAGTACTCCGTAGTTCTTATCGTCCATAATAGCACCTCCTTCGGTACAATAGTGATTACTGTATGGTTTGCAGATTGCTCTGATAAAACATAGCTGAGTTACATACTATTAAGGTGTATATACAACGGCCACTTGCACCACTCCTTTGGCTGATGTGTATAGATCTTATATGAAAGGAGGAGTATACATATGCTCATGAATCTTATGGACGACCTTATCTTTTACGATGAAGATGATCTCATCAAACAAGAGTTCTCTAAGGAAATTTGGGAACTCACTGAAGAGATTCAGAATCAAAAGAACAAGCTGACAGATTCTTTGGAACCAAGTGTGATACCGAAGGATACTCAGGCTATACTGAAAGTTATAAACTGGACAAGAGCAGAAGCGATTAAGAATCTTATCTGGAACCCATATCAGTACGAACCAGTAACTACAATGAGTAATGGTGATCTACTTTATAAAGGTAAGTATAGGATAAGAATCTCATTCTGCCCTCTACCAAACAGAGCAGAAAGAATCAAACAGTTCAAGGATGGAGACCTATTTGGTGACATTCTTGTTACTGATATGGTACGTTTTGAGTTCTATACGGCAAAAGTACCAAAGAATGCAAAGAGAGATCTTCCTATATGGAAGTGCATTACACCTCTTTGTATAAGTCATATTGATAACAGCACCAACGGTACGTGGAGCTGTTTTATGTATGATGAAACAGGAGCTAAGGCTTACGAGTCACTCAGAAACAACGTAGTAGCTGTATTGGAATCACCAGATGTGATAGACTTTGCTATCACGTCAATGATACTGAATATTGTAGATACGGGTTTCAAACTTTCATCAGACGGTAAGGACTACAACATAGGTGTTACTTTTACCAAATGTAGTTTGTCTGTTAAAGAAGACGGCTCAATCGAATGCGTCAAGACTAAGAAGAATGACTCCAATGTAGAGTCTGAATAACGAAAGGATGTATAAACCATGAACAAAGAATACATGAGAGAAACCATAACCTTTACTGCAAAAGACAAAGATGGTAACAAAGTTGAGAGTACTCCGCATCTCTTTATGGAAGCACTCTCTAAAGCAACAGGAACCACTATCTCAGAAATAAAGACCAAGATTTCAAAATCTTCTTCAAGGTTCAAGAACATGCTGGCAAGGGTTCTTAACGAAGAACGCCTCCCTACAGGAGGAGAACTGATGTCCTTAACAACGATACTTGGCACTAAAAAGGACAAAGTTGAAAAGGCTTTCGCTGCAATAGTGAAAGCAGGCACAATCAGTTCTAATGGCACTAAAGCGTCTGAAGTAAACACACTCAATCTTCAGTTCACATGGCCTAAGAACTGGGGAGAGAATGTAAAAGAGATCGGAGAAGCATTATGTGAGATCTTTAGAAGCGGAGATTTCAAAAACGATTCCTTATTCTGTAACTACACAGGATCTAATGATACGGTCACTGTAGCAGCAGACTCTGGTAAGTTTGAATCTGCTCAGTCATTTGGAAAACTCATCGAGGCTTTAAGGACTGTAATTAATTACATATACATTAACAGTCCATTCGATGCTTCAGTAAACGAACTTGATGAGCCTATGTATAAGCTCGTTGATGATGCTGTTTACAGCACGCTGCACGAGGTGGCTGTAAATGGAGTGGAAGAAGGAGTTGATCTTGCTCCGCTTCAGAAGTATCTCTACCAGAAGGGAGTAGTAAATCTTCCTAATGTGAACGATGACAAGGTTGATTCTGATAACCAGGGTAAGAAGTATGAAAAGGCAAAGACCGCTATGATGGAAAAGGTTAAGGCTTTCAACGATTCTTTCAAACCTTTCGATTCAGAACCTATACACACTAACCGTCCATATGTAATGATCAATGCTAGCAATGTCGGCAATTCTGTAATCAGGACAATAGCAGAGTCATTCAATGGAAACGTTGATATCTGTATCGAAGCTATCGATGTCGGCAATATCGAAATAAGTGAATAACACAATCATGAAACCGTGGCTAACAACCACGGTTTCTTTTTAGAAAGGAGAGTTCTTATGAACAAAATTAAAGATCAGATACTTAAGTATCTGGAAGCGAAGTATGGTACAAAAGCAACCTCATATGATACCGAAATGGATCATATAAGGATAATGATTAACCAGAGACAGGCTGATGACATTCCCAAAGACTTGATGCAGGTTAATGAACTTGCCAGCATTGTATCACTGTTCGATCAGTGTGGTAAGGAGAATATGATATCATACTCCCGTTCTGGCAATGAACAGGCTAAGCAGATTGTAGAATCATACTACAAGTTTCTTAATGCTCTTAATATGGAAGATGATACGACTACCACTTCAGAAGTAGCAGAAGAGAAGAAGGCTATGATAGAGCTTCATAATAAGCGTTATGGTACTTCTTATATCTACTTCTGTGAAGTAGCTGGAAGTCTTAAGAGAATTGTAGACGAAAGAAAGTTCCCTGATGTATATAAGGGAGATACAGACCTTGCAGGTGATCTTCTTAGATTAGTCGACGACATTGAGCTTATTGAATCACTTGGCAAGAGCGGAATCATAAGTCATATTCGTCATACCTCTTCTCCAATCCATGAACAGACAGTAACACTCATGAATGAATGGGTTGAGCTGAGGAAGAAGTATTTGGGGATGGAGGTAAAGGGAAATGATTAAGGTAAGAAAACTTGTTAAGACATTTGCACGTATCCGTTACGATGCTGCAGACAGCATGTTCGATAACTTCGAGTATGACGGAACTACACTCGATAAGCACTGGAAGAATCAGTGTGCTAAGGACAAAATCTACTATACTATAGCAAGCCACTACCTTGGCACTATAGGTAGCTTAGATGCAGACGCATCAATCACTTATGAAGATGCACTTGCACCTCTGCTTGACATGCAGATAGATGGTATTAAGAGACTCAGACTTCCAGAAGACTTCAATATGGAGTATAATCAGAACGACTACAATGCATGCAAGGATCTTACAAGCATGATTAAGAATGTATACGATGACCTCTACAAAGCCATTAAGGTGCTTGACAATCAGAATGGCGGTACTAAGAGTTCGTAAAAGTGGGTGACTTCGAATGTATATAATCATAGTGAGTCAAGGTAATAGATCAGTAAAGTGCTGACGTTCTTGGCTTGCCACTGCTCAATGACTATGATCCCGAGAGGAAAGGCGGGATTGGAGTAAGTGGGAACTATGAAAGGCAGGTACTTATGGCTACTACAAAAGTTAGAGCTAATTTTAGAGGTTTAAGCGAACTCTTCAACGCAAAAAGAGATGAGATTATAATGGGTCTCGCTCACGAATATGTGTACGGAGACAGTGTAATCATAAACACACTAGTCAAAGTACTCCATGATCCACGCAATCCGTCAAACATAGATTATATACACCATTGGATCGATCATGGATATCCGTTCACTAAGAACGAGATCATAAGTGATGTATTTCCTCTCTTTGTTATGTCTTGTATTCAAGACAGTCCGATAAATGCAGAGAAATATGCTCGGATGATACTCGAAGCAGACATAGCAGAACTTGCAGACTTTGCAGCTTTCACTCAGTCTGTAAGACTCGGAGAACTTACAGTTCTACATGGAGACGATCCAAGGATTTCAGTTTTCTAAGCAAACAACCCCACCCCTTCGCGGGGTGGGGCATTCTCTTACTTCTCGATTCTTTTCTTTTTCATCGACAGAGTGTATGGAGTCATGTAGTCCTCTTCCAACAGGTTTGTCATGATGAAGCTTCCTATCAAGAAGACGTCTGTTGTAGTTCTAGCTACCTGAGCAGTCTTAGGACTCTCTAAGTCCTTTAATGATACCTGACCAGTAGTATTGATCATTGTGTACATCTTGTTCTTAGCTTCCATATCATCAGCCTTAGCTCTAGTAACCTCTTTGATTGTACTATCGAGTCCCTGAAGTACAAGACTCTCCAGCTCTCTATCACTCTCGATACCCTTACTGTTACCAACGATCTGACCAGTCTTAGGGTTACGAGTGTCGATGTTTGTGTTATAGCCACTCTTCTTAGTAGCAAACTGTTTGAGCTTAGGAATGTTAAGATAGCATATGAAAGCTTCATACTCTCCTCCTACAGGAACACCATCTTTGTTCTCGTAGAGTTGAGGGTTCTTTACCTTCTCCATCAGTGGTACGTTGATAGCTTTGAGAGCATTGAGACACTTCTCTGGTGTAAGTTCCCTTTCGAAGGCTGAAGTCTGCCATCTGAAGGGAAGACGTCTCTTACAGAAGTTAAGGAACTGTTCATCACTCATGTTAGCGAATAGCTGTTTATAGAAATCTGAATTAGCATGAGATGGATCTGCAGCGTCAAAGGCTTTGTAGATAAGCATCTCGGCTTTCTTACGATTAGCGTTCATAGTCTATGATCCTCCTTCGATCTAGTGTATTATAGGATTGTTAAAGTAAGAAGATTCGACTATATATTCTTGTAGTGTAAGTGGTTGTAGGGCATAAGCCCAACCCATTTTACGCATCGTGGGTTCTTTTTTGTCGGAAACATCACTATAATCATACATAAGGAGGTGCAACAATGGCTAACAATCAGATCACTAAAGTTATAGACGCTAAGATCTATCCCTTGGTTAAGAACACACTATCCAAATCGCTTACTAAGTTTAAGTCTCTGATGTCGAACTTTATGTCTACTCGATCTAAGGGACTATATGATACTTTCCCTGCTACTCGTATGCTCTATGGACAACAAGATGCTGATATGTTATGTTCTGCTCTTGGAGTTAAGGCTAACGAGATACAAGGATTCATCAACGAAACCTACTACGGAAAGATAGCCAACTTCAATCCTAGAGCTGCTAAGGATCCTGTTACAGTGCTTTGTATGTGCATGATCAAGTACTTCTACTCTAAGAGAGATCAGAAGAATCTTGAGCTTGCTATGATCTATACTTGCTTCACAGGTAAGTTCTACCCCTCTATACACTATGCACAGTACCCTAAGGCTGTTCCTGCAGACTACAGATTCGTATGTGACTATGTGGTGAACAATGAACTCTCTGACAAGTTCCTTCTGAAGACAGAAGGAAACGTTATTGGTGTTATGCGAAACACTACTCAGACATGGATCGACACCTATAAGGATAGATTCACTGGAGTGACTGATGACGAAGACTATGTCTATATCATACAACAACTCCACGTTCGTATCAAATCCTTCATCAAGAACACTGCCGAAGTGTACTACAAGTGCTACAATGACAAGGACTATCTCACATATGAGTCTGACGATATGAGTCAAGATAACTTCCGTCTCACTCAGAATGACTCTACTAAGATAGACACTGCTGTCAATAGAACACTTACCTACATCACTTCCCATGATGTAGACTACCGTCTATGTAAGATGTGTAGTGATGAGAACGTTAAGACTGATGAAATACGTTCTATCATTGAGAGTATCGTAAAGAACACTGATAACCTCGATCTGATGAGAGAACTTCTCTACCTCATGGTATCTACATACTTCCAGAGTAGTAGTACTAAGGATGTAAGAGACATCGACTTCATTACATTCTCTATCAAGGCTAAGCCAAACACTAAGAACAAAGACATTCTTCGTCAAGGAGAAGTAGTAGAAGAGCTGCTTATGAGTAACTCTACTGCATACTCTAGACGTAAGAGCCGTAAGGCTACACAACTCTCGTACAACAGAGCAATTCTTACATACTTCGCTCTGATCATAAACTCTGCAAACAAGTGAGGTGAACTCTAGTGGGTATATATTCAATACAACCAAGAGACGAAGTACTTAACGAAGTATACTTCGGAGAGACTCCTGGTATCATGAGATGCTTTGAAGCTTTCTCTACATGGAGAAGTAAGTATCTTATGGACAGAAAGCTCTATATGATGAACAGTGCTGCTGAACGTGACCCTATGTTGGGTAAGTTCGTAGCAGAGATAGAGAGGGAGTTCGGTCTTTACTCTTACTCATTCATCATAGTCAATGGAGATATGGTGAATGCTTTCACTTTCCCAACCTTCTTCAACTTCAACAGCTCACTTAAGGGTACTCAGAGAGTAGAATTTGGTAAGGACGGCTATAAGTTCAAGAAAGAGTGTCAAGTATCTATGCTGACCTGTATGTTTGCAGGTATGTTCTTCAGTACAGAGTTCAGTAATAGAGAGGCTTTCGCTATCATACTCCATGAGATAGGTCATAACTTCCAAGACGTTATCTCTGACAGGATGCATACTATAGGACAAGTAGCTAAGTTGAACAGACTTGTGCTTGCTGGAATAGATTTATCTCTAGGCAACTATGAGCCTTTGATGTATCCGCTGTTCAATGACAAGATGATGGGTGCTGTATCTAAGTCATACAATGAGATGAACATAGGACAGAAGAATAGCCTCATATCTACAGCTAACACTCTGTATGGTATCTACTCTAACACTCTTAATCTTGGTCTTGATATACTATGCATCTTCTTACCACCTATCAATATAGGTAAGAGAGCTCTGAAGAGGTTGAAGAGAGAATTCATCAAACTCATAACAGCTCCATTTGAGAAGAGACATTCATACTATGGAGAGATCATGGCAGACAAGTTTGCTTCATACTATGGATTTGGTAAAGATCTTGTTACTGGATTGTCTAAGTTTGAGGATCCTAGAACTGACTCTGGTTTGAGAGGATACGTTATGAGGATTCCGATATACTCTCACATCCAGACTATATCTTCATTACCTCTTCAGTGGATCTCAGAAGTGTTCAATGAACATCCAGCAACTCAAGTGCGTTACAAGAACATTCTTGATGGTCTTAACGAAGACCTTAATCAACCTGGTATATCTCCTAAGCTCAAGAAACAGTTGAAGGGAGATATCAAGGAGACTGAGGATACTATAGAAGAGATTCTTGAGAATGGTAAGAAGATCGAGAACCCTGCAATAGTACAGAACTTCATACATTCATTCCTGTATCATGCTTGTGGAGGAGATCCAAAATATCTCATCAGAAGCAAAGAGTTCGATACAGAGAAGGATGTTCAGCAGACCTACATTAAGAACACCAAGATCAAGTGAACCTTATAATAAATTATTGAAAGGAGGAACACGTTATGCCTAACGTATTCTTAGAAGATGACGACGAGCTCAAGAAGAAGAAAGACGACGAAGATGAAGAGCTCGACGATGAAAAGGACGAAGACGAGAAGGATGATGACGACGATGATTCTTCTAGCGATGGAAATGACTACCTTGATGATCTTGATTCCGAGGAAGAGGATGATGATTCTTCTTCTGATAGTGATAGTGATATTGAAGGTAATGACTACCTTGGCGACGAAGAAGATTCGGATTCGTCGGAGGATGACTCCGATTGGAGCGATTCCGATGATGATTATAGTTCTAATGATTATCTCGGAGACGATGAGTCTTCATCAGATTCAGGAGAGTGCTGTGCACAGGAGTCTGGACTCCTCGCTAAAGTTGCATACGCAGTCGTCGTTGCAACAAACAACTTCGAGCATGTACACCTCATGTGTGCTGGTAAGAAGTTCGATACTATACACTCAATGACAGACAATCTTGTCGGTAAGTTATGGTACATCACTGATACAGTAGCAGAGCTTGCTCTTGAGGATGAAGCTTGTGAGCTTGATAACTTCTGCAATGCTGCTAAGTATGTTCCTGAGATGGGTGTAGAGACTGAGAAGACATATGACTATGAGACAGCTTGTACTGCAGTCAGTGAGACTCTCAGAAAGCTCATCGATATAACCAAGGAAGCAAGAGATGCTTCAGACAAGTCTCACGTTCAGAGCAAACTCGATGAGTGGCTTGCTACCTTCAACAAGGAATACAACTTCCTGATGAAGAGACGTATGAAGAACGTAGATGAGTCTGCAGTAGTAACTAACGACTATATCTAAGCGACAAAAAGAATGCCCACTGGGGAACACCCAGTGGGCCAAATCATAGGGTTTAGTATTAGATTGCCAAATAGAAATGATTGCATACACATTGCTAGAAGTTATTGTAATGAAGGGAAGAATACGATTGGGAGCGTATTCTTTGGTGGTTTCCTACTTAACCCAGTAGGCGGGAGCTAGTATGTTATATAGAGCTAGGATATTATACGAAATGATAACGCCATAGTTATTATGACAGGCTAGTCCATGTAAGATGAGACTGACGCGCGTACTGCTCTCATATACACAAATCTCCCAAAACGTTGTCCTACCTGGACTGGGTACAGTGTTGCTTGTCAGTTGGTCATCATATACACTTGATTGAATGGAAAAGATTGTATGTGAAGAGTAATCTCAGATGAGATTACTTCTTCTTCTTGTCTGATACCCAATCAGGGCAAGGTGACTTAACCTTGAGTCCTTCATGAGCAGGTACGATAGACTCAGCGTTCTCGTAGCGGATAGAACCATCCTGGTTAACGCCGACCTTCTTGGGATATCTCTTAGTTGTCATCTCAACGTCCTTGAGCTGAATAGAGATATTGCTCTTCTCTGTACCGCCGAGGTTTACACTTCTTCCTGTTCTGAGAGCTGTGTTCATGAAGTCCTTAGAGAGCTTTACCATTGTCTCAGCGTCGCTCTTCTTAGCCTCATACTTGTTAACGAGTGTCTCAGCCTCAGCCTTAGGCATTTTTGTTGTTGCTGATACGATACCTGCTACCATTCCTCTGAATTCTGTTGCAGGACAATGCTGTGTAACACCGCTGTTTGAGTACTCAGTATACTTGAAGCTTGTGTCGTTGAGCATTGCTTTCATTACTCTTACTTCATCTCTTGTAGAAGCACTCTTCTGTGTGAGATGAGTCTTGATGTCGTTGACGAGAGCTGTAACTCCCATCTCTTCTGTGTTGGCTGTAGCATTCTTGTTAGTTGCCATAGTCTTTGTCCTCCTGTTTGGTTGTAGTTTGATCGAACCTATCTCTAGGATCGATTCTTATAAATGGGTTGACTGGTTTACTTTTACCATTAGTCCTAAGGAACTCATTGATCTCGCTTGGTGTCATTGAAGCAAGATGCTCTAAGAAGCTTCCTCTTTCGTAATGGCTCTTTATTGGCTTACTCAAGCCACCAACTCCTTTCTAGAGGAGATTACTATTATGTTCTGCTTGTGTAAAAGTGTATTCTGTAATCCTCCCAAACGGGTTCGTTTATAGATATTACTATAGAAACCCTTCTGAATGGTTCTTCTCAAACATCTTAGTAACAATATCACTCAAAGGAGGTAAACCCTATGAACAAAGATGTATGTGTTGGTATGATTATCAACGAGTCAGTCACTGAATCAGATTCTGTAGTCATCTCACAGGAAGGTGGCAGAGTATATGCTACTGGTATACTGCAGGACCTTGAGATAGAGAACAGAAATGGTCGTATCTACGAAACTAAGGAAATGGATCCTGAGCTGAACGGTGAGCGTCTTCAGGAACTCATTAAGGCAGGATACCTTAGAGGTCATGCAGGACATCCTTCTAGCAATGAACTCTCTATACAGAGTGTAATCGATCCTAAGCTTGTCTGCGTACAGTTCGACAAGGTATGGAGAGATGGTAAGGATATCCATGGTAACTTCCATGGAACTAACAATGAACTTGGTGCTATGTTTAACCAGGATCTCATTGATGGATGCAAGCCTGCATTCTCACTCAGAGCATTGGGTAGTGTAGATCGCTCTAAGGATGGTAGATGTCACGTAAGAAACATCAGAATCATCACTTGGGACCACGTTATCTTCCCGTCTCATAAGAGAGCTTATACAAGTCATCTCATCGATCCTAAGGATAAGAACAAGACTATCAATGAGTCTGCTATAGTAGGTATAAACGGAAAGCCTCTCGTAGACAATGAACTTCACAGAAAGGCTATGATCACAGAAGCTGCTGCTACTGATGGTATACTCACTCCTATCATGAACCAGCAGGTATGTGATTTCATCAAAGAAGAGTCTGCTAACGTTAAGTTCATCGTTGATACATTCGAGACTCTGTATGAGTCTGCTATCATCGTTGATGGCGGTAAGAGAGTTGCTCTTGCAACTAAAGACGGTAAGAAGGTTATCGTTAACCTTGAGCAGTATGTACAGAACGCTATCATGGACTGGTGCAGTAAGTAAGAGATACTCCGAGATCCCTAGTGGATCTCGGAATCTTCGTCTCCATTATATACTATAGATATGTATAGAGTCACTCAACTCTGTACATCACTATGGGTCTTAGACCTAATCTATATGAAAGGAGACAAAGCTATGAGTATATTTGCTCAAGTATCATCCACACCAGAATCAGTGTGTGAAGAGATCTATCAGGAAAAGTTCACGGAGGATTATTATGTGAACTTGTTCCTAGATAAACTAGTAGAAACAGCTAAAAGATACATTGTACAGGCTGCAAGTACAATGAGTATCGATACGTACATAAGAGTATTGATACGTGGTATGATTTACAAAGAATCAAAGAGGTCTATATCATTATCAGAAAAAGTTTCCTACCCAGCCATCTTGTATACCTTCGATAGAATACGTATACGACTTGGAGGATGGGGTATGGGTTATTCTTTTGATGATGATACACCTGTTGAATCATTCTATTGCTATGCGATACTAGAGAATGAAATCATACGAGCATTCAAGAACAGATTTGGAGAGGAGTTCAACTATGAAAAGATCTGCAACAATCACAGAATACAAGAAGCCCTTAAACTTCACGTTTAAGCTATCGGACTACAAGACGATAGAAGACATCAAGAACACATTCGGTAAGAAGATAGTCACTACAGCTCCACGTTTGAAGAGTGGAGACGATCATGCATACTTCCCTGGATGGACTATAAGAGAGATGGTACAGAAGTTCGATGGTTGCCTACTGGTAGTCATCGATGGCGAGTACCGATTCCTTATGCCATCATGGGCAGGCTATACCATGTTTGAGACATGGCCCGACTATCCGTCTGTTAGAGTGTATATCTTTGACGGCTATTGGAACGTTCTGTAAGAGTAAAACACTAAGGGACCTGAGCAGTACGCTCAGGTTTCTTTTTTGTTGAAACATCATGGTAAATACCTGAAAGGAGGCATTTGTATGGATTACAACAACAAGTACCAAGAAGTTGAGGATACTAATCCTCTTGACACCTTCACTCCGAATGAAATCGATGTAGTTACTATCCCTAACGACATACCAGAGTACGGTGTCCAGGACTATGATATGTTTGACGAGAAGGATATGGTTAGGTATATGAAAGACCTCGAGAGGTTTGTTAGACAGTCTCTCGAATACAAGAATATGGTACAGTACCTCAGAGAGTATATGGACATGAGAAACTGTGCATTTCTGCCTAACGTAACGAATGAGTTTACTCCTAAGATAAGGATAGAGATTCATCACTCTCCTATGACACTCTATGAGATCTGTAGTATCATCATAAGAAAGAGAATGGCTCTTGGAGAACTCCTTACTATAGAGGCAGTGGCATATGAAGTACTCTATGTACACTACTGTCTGATGGTAGGACTCATCCCATTATCAGAGACTGTTCATGAGCTTGTACATAATCAGTATATCTATGTTCCTGCGAACAGAGTATACGGTTACTACAATGCATTCGTACAACAGTATCATGACTATATAGATGCTGAACTCCTCGACAAGCTGAAGATGATTGAGAAGCTTGCACAAGATCAGATCTATAATGACTATATGCAGATACTTGAAAAGAAGTATATTGCAATTGACATGGGAGACAACTCCCAAGTTGACCAGCTTGGGGCTACTCGTGAACTGCTTAAACAGCGTCTGTCGATTTTAAGAGATGGTAACGCTAGTTATGCTGCTCCTCCCTCACAAACGCCTGTACAGCAACCTGTATGTGTACCATTGTTCCGTTCTCCATGGGATTGACAAAAAAGAAACGGTGGGATGATTCCCACCGTTCCTCTTGTTGCTTTTGATAAGATTAGCCGCCGAAGTTCATAGAAGGGAAGTTACCTGCAGGTTTTTCAAGTATCTCGTCATGATAGTCATACAGTGTTTCTAAGCACTGATCAGGGAACATTCTTCCGAGCATACTAAGAAGCTGATTGCTACCCATGCAGTTCTTTAAGTCGAAAGTAACTGTAAGTTCTCTAGTGTCTTCATAGATACCCATGTTGTCTGGCTCTGGGAACTGTTTGATAGTGATGTTTCCTTCACTATAGTCACCCATAACTCCGAACTCTGACATGTACTGATTGTACATATCCTCAAGTTTGACATTGTCTGAGCACTTAAGAGTAAGAGTAAAGCACTTATCTGCCTTCTCATTGAGTACTACATGACGTAAACACTCTACAGCGTGCTCATATGTATCCACTACTGCAAGGAAGCCTGTCTTATGACAGAACTGTACCCACTCTGGAGCGTTCTCCTTATCAGCCCATTCAGCAGGGAAACGAACAGGAGTAGAGTAAGAACTTCTATCTGGACGCACGCAGATAACGTGATAGCAGTTAGGATTACGATCATCATTCTCTGAAAGTTTCCATGCTACAAGTTCGCATCCTTTCTCTGCAGCGTATGCTTCTCCAGCAGGGAAGAACTGTCTAAGCATACAGATCTTCATCTCCTTACCAGATTCTTTCTTAACTGTCTTAACTTCAGCCTGTATAGCAGCTTCCTTCTCTGCGATACGATTGATATGAGAGTTAATAAGCATACGTCTGAAGAGATGAGTGAGTGTCTGTACAGACTCCTCAAAGAGTGTCTCATCATTATCACTGTATCCAGTTGTCTCACTGAATGCATTGAAGTTACGGAACAGATCACATACAGGAGACTTCTTAACTCCCATATCATGATCGTCCATCTGATGTACGAAACGATCGAACTCCTTGTAGTACTCTCTCATTTCTGGAGTTGTGTAGTACTCCCAGAGGAGTCCGAAAGCTGCATAGTTCTTATGAGCTTCATCGAGCTCCTGGTGATGGTCGAAGTATCCTTTCTCAGGATCATACTTACGGCCAATGTCACAAATGATAGAGTACTTACCTTTTCTTAATGTGGTAAGTTTTTGATAGGTCATTTTGTCTATCTTTTCTTCAGCAATTGTAACTTCATGTTCCCATGCAGGCTCATCACCTTCAATAGGTGCGATAGTGTTTCTTGTATAGCTTGTAGGCTGACCTGCCATGATGAGTCTAAACAGAGCAACACAAGCTCTATCATCAAAGTGGTTTACACCACCGTGTACGAGGATTGAATAACCCTCTTCTGTCTTGCAAATTCTGTCGACCTTCTCCTGGTTGAATGGAAATGGCTTCTTAGTGTCTTTCACTATTATACCCATTCTGATTGTTCTCATGTGTATTCCTCCTTGGTTAGATTATAATGCTACCTAGATAAAGTCCTGTTATAGACTTTACTTCGATAGTCTTGTTTTCGACATCTCTGTAGCCAGTACAAGCTATAGAGATTTCTGGCTTTGGTAAAGCATCATACCATTCAGTTCTGAAGAGCTCTATAGTAAATTGCTCATCGTCATAGTTGATAACTTTACCTACGATGCTTAATGCGTCTGGAACAATGCTGTTCTGATCTTTAGGATCTCTCTGCATATAGACCCAACAGCATTGATCCGCAAATCTTGGGTGGGTGTATTTTCGAAGAGCGTCTTCCATACCTACATAGTGGTATCCATCAAGTTTGCGCTCTTCATTCTTTTTAGTTACTCGCCTAGGGACTGATACTATACGTACTCCACTAGCCATAACTAGTCCTCCTTTCATCCTAATAGTATATAACTACAGGACTGTATTGACTCTCTTGAATAAGAACTGAACCTGACTCTCTTTGCATGAAGACTTATAGTACCATCTCCATACCCATCTTTCGTCCATGAACTGTCTGATAGTGCTTCCATAGATTCCAGTAGGTAAGTACTTGAAGACTATCCATTCTGGTTTATACATTCTATAGCTACTGATAACGTTGACTATGAACTGTACACATTCATCTTCAGTACCTTTATCAATGATACCATATACTGGAAGGTATCCATCTGGAATGACAAGATGATATCCATACTGATCTTGATAGATAAGGAAAGTGTAGTTGTATCCGTCGTCAAATTCTATGTAGTAGAGTTCATAGTGTGTTGAGTTGAAGTAGGTAGTAAAATACCATGCAAGGTATTCGGTGTAGTCATAGTTAAGACCACATCTAAAAGATTCAAACTGCTGTGGAGATAGTGTTCTGTAAATGGTGTACATGTTGAATGCTCCCTTTGGAGTAAACACTTCCTCTTTTGGATCCCAGTGTCCTATTCTGAATTCGTCTTTGAACTTCTCGAGAAGATCCTCTATCCTCATCTTTGGCAATTTAGGTATTCTGTTGTTCATACTCTAACCTCCTTTCACAAAAAACAAGGGGTTGTGGCTAGCAACCCCTATAGTATCACTTCTTAAGTTCCTTGTAGTAAGACTTAGTCTCCTTAAGAAGATGTGCATTACGTTTCTTAGGTTTCATCTCTGTAGTAGCCAATGGTGCTTGGTCATTGGGAACGCCATTGACGCAGAGGCCTTCGAGAACGTCTTTCACGAGATCCACAGGATGTCTCTCGTTGTTGAATACATTGATGTGCTGTCGAGTCTTCTCTACTCCATATTGCGGCCAGTAGTGGCAAGTATATTTCAAATCAGGATCTCCGATATGAAGATGACCGTGAAGATTATACTTGGCATCTTTACACTTGAAAGGCATGTGACTGATTACTATGTCTCCTCTGAATAGGATACAAGGAACCACTTCATCGAAGCCTAAGTCCTTATAGAGTTGTACGGTGTCAGTGTCATTGTTTCCTATAAGGAAGTACTTCTTCTTAGCCTTCTTGAACACACTACAGATAGTAGCTAGCTTTCTATAGAGTGCTACTACTGGATAATCAGAGTAGCATTCAGAGTCAACAAGGTCACCCATGAAGATAACCACGTCTCCTTCTTTAACAGCACTTACTGCTGCTCCAAGTATATCAGCAGCATTCTCTCTTTCATAGAACTCACCAGTCTTCTTGTTATAACGGATGAGATGCCAATCTGTCATGAGCCAGATAGTTCCACCATTAGATATGGTGAACTCCATTTGTGCGTTGATCTTCGCATTGATCTTAGTTGCTTCGCTCATATTATCCCTCCTATGAAAAGATGGGTAGAGGTGTTATCCTCTACCCAAGTTTCTTATACGTTCCAAGCTCCGAGTATACCAGAGTTGGCCTTGTATCCTACAGATACTGAGCTACCCATAGGAATTGTGTTTACTGCAATGTCTGAATGCTGTCCATTAGCAGTTATCACTCTTATAGTCGATGACTCATTTACACCAAGTATAGCAACTATGTTGTCCCCCTTGACTAACTTAGTTACAGACTTTCCAGCTTTAGTTCTTCCAGAAGGAAGTGAGTCTGGAGTTATCTTATTGATGTAGCCATGTGTGGTACATACGAGATACTCAGTACTATCGTGTCTAAGTACACTCATACCGTTTACTTGTTTGTTAGTGCCACCCATAGAGATATTACCCTTAGCATTACGCTTGAAGAGAGGTATCTCTGCTATGTTTAGCTTAAGTGCTTTGCTCTGACTGTAGATAACTATGTCTGCGTTGTCACTATAGAAGAAGTTGACACTTACTACATAGTCATCTGGATCGATCTTGGTATACACAAGACCACTAGGTGGAACTGCTAAGAAGTCTCCTATAGTCATCTTCTTGATGAGTCCACTCTTAGTCAATACTACAAGATGACCATCTTTATACTGCTCAAACAAAGGCTCGTAGATTACAGCCGTTATAGGAGCATTGATGTTTTTGTTGACTATTCTGATGTCTGTTCCTGGTGAAGACTTATCTGCGAATGGTATCTTCGATATCGGGATATTGAATACCTTACCCTTGATGTCGAAGAGAAGTACGTTCTTAGAGTTGTCTCCCTTGATGAGGAACTTCACGGTGTCTCCAGTTCTAGTACCAGTGATATTCTCCTCTGGACCAAACTTCTTGAGCATGTTCTGTTCTGACAGAGATATCTTAAAGATACCCTGAGGGATACCAGATGCCTCTGCTGCTGAGATGACTCTACACTTTCTCTTGTCACCATACTTCTTCTTGATATCTTCAAGTTCATCTATGATGAGCTGATCGAGTACATTGTCATTAGCGATGATGTTTGCACATATCTTAGCCTCTGCAGTAAGCTGATCTCTCTCTTCTTTGAACTTAAGATACCATCCCTGCGAAAGCTTCTTAACTTCCATATCGATGATGAACTTAGCTTGAAGATCAGTGAAATCGAACTTCTTGATCAGATCCTCTATGAGCTCTGCATCGTTGACTACCTTCTTCTTACGAATGAGTCCAAGCACTTCATCAGTAACCTTCTTCGACTCAAACGCCCAGATGTAGTTGTTTACTACATGCAGACGAGTCTGAAGCTTCTGATGCTTGTGACAATAGTATCTCTGCTTCGTGATACGTCTGATATCAATGAAGTGAGTGAGATACTCTGTGTAGTTCATTCTCTTGGTAGATACATACATTCCATCGTCTACGAACACCTTCAGATAGAGACGGAATGTGTTCTGAAGTCTGGTGTTTGTATAGATACTCTCCTTAACGAAGTTAGGATCAACACCAGGTCTAAGAATGAGGATGTAGTTCATATCGTCGATACCAGACTCATCCTCAATGTCTTCTATACCGATGAGCTTGTTATCCTTAACGAGCTTCTCGATAGATGCTATGATGTTTCCGAGATAAGTAAGGTTCGGACAACTACGTATAGCAAGGACAGTACGTCCCTTATACTTTTTAGTCTTACCGAAGTACTCCTTGATCTCTATTACACCTCTAACCTTATAAAGACCATAGCCTGTTCTAGACATCTCTTTCCAGTCAGTATCTATGATCTCACAAGCCTGAGTGTGATCAGGTATAAGAACTACCTGATGCTTAGGATTCTTGATGAGCTTGATAGTCTGATCAATAACTTCACATATGTTATGTGAAGGTACATCAACCTTATCACCAACACTCATGTGCATAGAACCATTCAGAAGAAGCAGCGGAACCTTAGTAGGTAGATACAATGGCTCCAAGCTTCTCTTATCGTAGTTAGGAGTCCAATCTATTACATCTTTGAACTGCATAACTTCATCGAGTACTACATCTCTACAGAATGGTGAGATGGTAGCCTCTGTGTATCGCGGCGAAGCGCCAGTACTAGTATATGTATTACCAAAGTTACCCTGTCCAAGAAATAGAGGATACTTTGTCTGATACCAGTTGATCATTGTATAGAGAGCAGTTTGGATACCTGCATCTCCATGAGGATGATCGTGTGCCATCGTTGCTCCAATAATATTAGCACACTTCATCAAGTTGGGTCTTTCATTCTCTTTAAAGTAAGCACGGCAATACTCCCATGCACAATGTACAGTTCTTCTGTGAACTGGAACGAGTCCATCATTCATATTAGGAACACTTCTCTGCATCTCACAATACAGAGCATAAGCTCTATAGTCTCCATGGTACTCGCCTAACATGTTCTTCTCTACTATTGTTTCTGACATGTGATATGACCTCCTTGTGTGATTATTGTAGAGTTCTGACCAAACTCCTTTATTACCTCTCTATAGTATACAATGGACGCGAGAATTGGTGGAGGCCGTTGGACCTCCACCGATTCCCGTGAGTTAAATTAAGGAAGTTCCAGAACAGCGCGTGAGCGCTATAGTAGGAGGGGATGTCTTATTCGTTTGCAGTAGGAGGAAGAACTGCTTCGAAGCAAGAGATGAACTTAACTTCGCCAGTGTCCTTGTTGAGTCTTACTGCAGGTACGATCTTAAGGCTGCCGTTGTTGATAACGTCCTTAAGCTTTGTGTATGTTGCTGTAGGCATTGATACAGTGAACTTCTTGGTTTCATTGTTGAACTCTCTGATCTCGCCGAGATCGATCATTCCCTTGGACTCGGAGCTATCAAAGAAAGTAGACTTTCTCATCTTAGCAGTGATAGCGCAGCAGTCGAAGCTACATGAGTCGATAATAGCGATGAGTGTATCGATTATAGAATCGTACTTGTCTGAAGAACCGAGTTCAAACTCAGCTGTCGTGTACTTAGCCACTCTTGTGGTATTCGGGTTAGGCTTTGTGTAGCCTTTCTTGTTGCTGTTGTACTTGGGGTTCTTGTTCATGATGATACTCTCCTTTAGATGTAGTTTTAATATCGCCCAATCTGGTTCGATTATATATATGTAGGATGAGCAGTAAATGATTACGACAAAAAAGAAGGTGTGGATTGCTCCACACCTCCCTTTGATCATCCTAAGATATCTTGTCTAGGCAGCTTTCCAATGCCCTTGAGGAGAAGATCCTTACTGTCGTTGAGCTTTCTCATCTCGATGATCTCACGATTGATATCTTCAAACGTGTATCTAACAAGCATTCTGTCTCCGTCAGGTCTCAGTGTACTTACACCGAGCATCTTTGGATTCATCTCACCAAGTCCCTTGAATCGCTGCAGATGAGCTGGTTCATATTTACTGAATGCAAGTCTAAGTCCATACAGTGATACTACCTGTCCATTGAGCTTGAAGTATGTTTCATTGGCGTTTAAGTAACTCAGAACCATACCGCACGCTGCAAGAAGACGCGGAGTAAGATATATGAAGTGAGCCTTGTTTCCAGCTAAACCATCAAGAACAGTGATACCATTCTCAGTACGTACTTTCATGAATCTATACTGTTTCTCTATGACAGACTTGAACTTCTTCTGTGTAAGGTCCTTATTGATAAGGATTGTCTCAAGCAGATAAGGATCAATCGCATAGTTTGAAGCAGTGCTCTCGAGAACGCTGATGTAGTTGTCTGTTCTGTCAAGAAGATCTGTGATGTTCTTGGTAGTCATAGACTTACCATTGAGATCAGTAAGAACGTTGTCTGTAGAGAACTTCTTCTGTATGTACTGATAGTAGTCCTTCTTGTCGACAAAGTACTTATACTTGTCCTTACTTATAGGAACTCCAAACAACGGCGGTATTGCCGCGTAAACCATACCTGCCTCCAAAAGCGGTCTCGCATACAGTGCGATCAGCCTGAGGAGAAGTGTCAAGATATGTTTACCATCAGGGTCAGCATCAGCCATGAATATAAGCTTGGAGATGTTAACCTTTGATATGTCAAAGTTCTTACCATAGCCTCCACCTATGATTTGGAAGATAGAAGCTACCTCTTCGTTCTGGAAGATTACGCTTGCTGGCTTTTCGAAGGCATTAGGTAACTTACCTCTTATGGGGTAGATTCCCTGAATGTTGTTGTCTCTCGAGTTCTCTGCAGAACCGAAAGCTGAGTCTCCTTCTACTATGATCAGCTCGAAGCCCTTCTTCATGTTAGGCTTCTTGAACTTATCAGGATAGCCCGAAAGGATAGATGACTTATAAGAATTCGCCAGTTTCACCTTATCTTTATCCTGTTTCATTCTAAGTTCTATTATGCTTCTGAAGTACTTACAGAGGTTTTGAAGATCAGTACTGTTAGTCTGACTCCATGCCTGAAGCGCTTCATAAGTAGTGTCAGATACGAATGGGAAGATCTCATCATTCTTGAGAATCTCCTTACTCTGAGCATTATACATTGGATACAAGAGTTGCGTACTGATTACCAGCTTAAGCCCTTGCTTGATATCGTTTATTCCACATACCAGCTTCGCCTTGCTCTTTGCATTGACAAGGTATATCTTGTTCATGTACTCTTTGAAGAACCGTACGACTCCATCGATAGCACCTTCAAGATGTCGGCCGCCATTATTTGGACATGTGTTACTGAAGCTTCGATAGTCTTCAAAGTTGTTCTCAACACTAGTGTCATATGTGAAATATAATTCCATACTCATCTCGCCTGTATCTTTTTGTACAAAGACTGGATTGATGAATGGATTCTGGGTCATGTTGAACAAATGGGTTATCACCCCATCTTGATTGACTATATCCTCGTGATGGATAACACCATTCATGTCTATTCCATCGAATGAACATGATGTTCCTATTGGTTGCAACGGAACTATGGTAGCAATCAAGTCATACACATTCTCCCAAGTGAGCCTGAACTTGTCAACGTTCAAACATGACTCAGACGGAATGAAAGTAATGACTGTACCCTGTTTCCCTTTACAATCCTTCTTAGGGATTGCAACTTCGCCTTTCTTCCAGAGATGTCCCTCCACGAATTCGGCGTGTCGTCCTTCTTGTGCTGTTTTATGAAAGACATCTATAATCATACTATGAGAAAGCATGTTTGTAACAGCGCCGCCGACACCATTCTTGCCTGCGGAATACACACCAAGTTTCTTCTCATAGTTGGAGCTTGTATGAGTTTTGCCAAAGATCGTATTGATCTTGCCGAAAGGTATTCCTCGTCCATGATCTGTAACTGTGACAGCGTTAGTACGCTCATCGAAGATCACGGAGATGTTCATATCTAGTGCTTGACCTTTCATTATCTCGTCGAATGAGTTCTGTACTATCTCTCTAATGAGAGTTAAGAACCCTTTATCCCCTAAAGTACCTATGTACATATCTGGAGTTTGACGAACTCTTTCTACATCATCTGAGATTTCTTTGATCTCGGAAGCGTACTTCTCTATTGATTCGTCAAACGAATCTATCTTCTTCTTTGTAGTTGCCATACGTAGCATCAATCCTTTCTGATTCAGTTTATTGCATTGTTACTGGATTGATAAAAATAAGGAGGTGAGAGATTCTCTCACCTCCCTATGGGATGTTACGTATTACAGTGTGATAGTGCTTGCGTTACCTACAGGTGTTGCAGGAGCTGCATTAGGAGCAGCTGTAGCTGTTGTTGCTGCAGGGTTAGCAATCGGAGGAACTGCAGGTGCAGGTGTTCCGACTGTTGGTACGTTCATCTGAGGTGTTACCTGAGGAGCTGCACCTGCTATCATAGGAGCTGAAGGAGCAGCTGATACCTGAGAAGGCTGAACACTGCTGAACATCATTCCACCATTAGGTGCAGGAACAGTGAATGTACCAGTGCCTGCAGGAGCTGTACCACTAGCAGGCTGTGAAGCTACGAGCGGATTGCTATCTGCAGTCATAAGACCTCCAACAGGTGCAGGTGCGAAACCAGCCTGAGGAGCATAAGGATTAGCCATCTGAGGTGCATATGGATTCTGTACAGGCATTGCACCATTCATAGGCTGAGCTGCATATCCGTACATCTGCTGAGGCATGCCGTTACCGTTAAACATCGGATAAGCTGCCTGAGCATACTGACTATACTGATACTGAGCTGTAGGACTTGTAAGACCATTAGCGAATGCAGTCTGATACGGATTAGGCTGACCGTAGAAAGCACCAGGATTTGCATACTGGAACTGCTGATTGTAAGCAGCAACCTTCTGTTCGATGCTCTTCTTAGCCTGACCATAGAGACGAGGAAGCTTCGGGAACGCTGCCTGAATGCTGAATACGTCTCTTGCGAACTCGGGTGAGATCTCTGAGCCAAGATATGTCTTGATCATGTTGAGGATGTTATGCATTACCTCACAAACCTTAGTTACGTCCTGCTCAGTGATTCTTCTGTCAACCTCGAAGCGAGTGTGACATCTAGTACAATAGAACTTAGCTACTGTTCCGTCGTCAGACTCAACCTGAAGTACATTCTGTCCATTTGTTGAAGGAGAGTGGTTGCAGTGAGCTACTGCCATCTCTTCCTCAGTGAACACAAATTCATTGCCACCAGTTGAAGCAAGGATCTTCTCTTCTTTAGCAGTAAGAGTAGAAACCTGAGGCTTCTCCTGGATTGGGTTGATAACGGTTGAAGGATAAGTGAATCCTCCATTGATAGGTGCTCCAAATGCGGGTGCTGAATTGTACATCATTTTCGATGTCCTCCTTTTGATGAAATTAGTCTATATACAAGAGGGGAACCTCTCGTACCCCTCTATTGTATACAATCGTGATTAGGTTTAATCCTCAAGATTTGGATTTGAGTTCTCGAGGTTTGCCATGAGTGCTGATGGGTTCATGAGCGGGAAGTCTTCGTTGAACCTCTCTACCTGTTGTAAAGGAAGATCCTTTGAGGTAGATGGACTAGGATGTCCTGCGGCGAAGGTCTTCGGGTTTCTCATGTCCATATATGCCTTTCTGTACTTCTCCTTAGTACTATCGTTTGTGATACCGTCTGTTATCTTAGCATCGAAGAAGTCCATAAGCATATTGAGATCCGTTCTTGCAGTGATTGAGATGATAGCGCTGTACTGGAATGCTCTGATCCTCATCGGACAGATATCGTACAGCTTATCATTGACGTCGTTGTTATACTCTATTGAATAGAATACTTCGTTTGAGTCGTCCCACATGATGCAGCTGTTATTCTCGTCGACTACAGTGTTACCATGATCTATCTGAATGATCAGCGGTACATCTATCTTCTTATCGGGATTGGCTCTAGCTACATTAGTGAGCTGATGAAGCTCTTGTCTAAGAGCTACTACAGTTGCTTTATCCATAACTGTAACCTCCTTTGGTTAGTATTATAGATAAGTTGACTGGACGTTAAAGCGTGAGATCGTAACCAGTCAATACATTGAAATCCATTGGCAGATTCATTCTGTTCTGGAATGCTTTGCTTTTCGTCATATTGTCTATGGATGCTTGGATCTCATAGATCGATGTCATATCGCTAGGCTGAAGTGTGTTGTTGCACACATCGTTATAGAGTCTTGAGAAGACTACAAGGATATTGTTGTACATCGTGACGATTGTGTCTGCTATCCACTTCTGTTTCTGATAAGCAGGATGGTTGCACGCTTCTGCTAATGGGTGAGCAAGCGGTATTCCTCCTTCCTGATTACCAGTCTGTTCATTGATGATTCCATCTAATGGTGGTGAATAAGCTATCCATCTATAGTTTGGATCCATCTGATTGATGAACTGAGCTTTACTAAACTCGTCCATATTAGCAGTCTGTTCATTGAACTGACGCTGAATCTTGACGCAATAGCTTACATTGTTAAGCATTGCGAATGCATTGCTCATACGTCTGAAGAACTCGAGTCTGCTATAACATACCTGAATGATAGATTCAAGAAGATCTTTGTTAAGAAGTCTTGTCTCAGTCATGTCCTTGTTGATGTCGATAAGACCATCTTTGATATCTCTAAGGATATTATCGATTGCTCTTATCTTTTTGTCTGGTGAAAAGAAGTCTCTGTCCTGGCCATTGGCCCATCCATCCAGAAACTTCTGACCTTTCCTCTCAGCCTGATTGTCGAACCAGGACTTACGAGGCTGTCTTGGTTTGCTCTGTGCCATATTAGTGTCCTCCTTGTGGCTAGATTAGTTGATGTCTTCTCCTTCAAGCGATGTATACATGGTCTGCTGAACCTGCGGAGTACAAGGTGTATCGTTGTTAGCCTTTATCCAATCATCGATAGGTTCAAACGAGCCAGATTCATACGACTTGAGGACAGCCTGCATATAGGCAAGCATATACTTGTCTACAGCTTTAGCATTTTTCTCGACACAGAGTCTGATGAACTGAAGGAGTGGAACCTTCTCTTCATACTTGACACCTGTGCAGATTACGAATGACTCCTCATAATCTATAGGATCATAGAAGTCTTCCATGTCGTCAGAGGTCAAATCATGTATCATGTTTGTGATCTTGTTGAAACAAAGACCTCTTCCTACTGCTGTTATCCATCTGGAACGAGTCCAGTCTGGTGCTGTCATATCCTGTTCCTCTAATGTGAAACATACAAGATACTCTGTATCGGAATGTATCTGCTGTGGCTTCTGAGGAACATTCTGCTGTGGTGTACCTACTACTGGAGCCTGTGGGGTTCTCTTATTCTTAGTAGGTCTCTTAGTTGTTGTAGTTGCACCATCTGCAACCTTGACTGTCTTGAGGTTCTGTTTAGCCTCTTCTGCCAGTCTTTTCTCTTTCTCTTTGATAAGTCTGAGATCCTCTTTGGTTGGGTTAGCTTTCTGCTCAGTTACCTCTCTAGAAACTGGGTCTACTATACCAAAGGGATTGATAATCTTATCGTTCATAGTTTCATTTCCTTTCTGAGTCTTAGTATAGGTCTCGACTCAAAGGTATGATATGTAGTCAAAAGACGTTTTAAGACAACTTATCCGTAGTGGACACTTCCACTACGGTAAGGGGATATGGCAGGTGCTGCTGAGCTTCATAGCTAGGCTCCGTACTGTTATACCATTTTAACAAGAAGTATTGCTGTTAGAGCCTAAGTGCATAGCTGCACCGCCATACTATATTGTTGTAAGTTTGCTAAAAGATTACATCACTCTTTCACATAGATGCAGAACTTTCTGAAGCGTGTAACTCCAACGTAGTTAAGCTTGTGATCTATGTACTTGTTGAGTGATTCTTCTATGTATATGCCATTATCATACTCAGAGCCTTGAGACATGTGAGTAGTGATGGCATAACCAAACTCAAACCTTTCATTCTTCAATAGTGGATCGTTTCTTAGGGCTTCACGTCCTTTGGCGTTAGAAGTGAAGTATGTATACGAACACTCCAGATTGTAGAATGCATTGCTTGCTAGGTCATTAGAACCCATGTCTGGAGCAAAGTCTAAGATGAAACTGTCTTCGTTTCTATTGTAAGTGAACTTAGGATCGTTTATACACATACCTAAAAGTCCATTGGTGAGATTGATACCGTCTGGAGTCGCTATATTCCAGTTGTTCTTACGGCATACTACTCTCTCGCCATACATAGGTAGTTGTCCTCTGAAACCATAAGTAGCTCTCATGAACTCATTATAATAGTCTCTTGTAGTATTCCTACCACAGAGTATGATCTTCGACTTCAAGAGCATATCTAGAGTGATCTGATTTCTATGGATCACATATGCATCTTTCCAAAGACCGCAATGAGGTTGCTTACCATCCTTTACCATCTGGGATATGTAGACTATACCACTATCTTGAGCCTGTCTCATGATCTCCGTGAGGAAGTGTATCTTTCGGGGATCATTCAGATATGCAGGCTTGTCATGTACTGGTGGTAACTGGTCTATATCACCTGCTACTATGACTGGTATACGGTGTTTCTCTATAGTAACTCTCATGTTAGGAGGTATAGTACTCCCTTCATCTACCAGTATGAGGTCTATATCTGGTAAATGATCTCTTTCCACGTACATTATCGTCATCTTTGGTTTCTTGGTCTTTGGGTCTACGACTTGATTGCCGTTCTTATCCAAGACAGGCTTCAACACTGGCATGTAAAGCCATGAATGAGCAGTCTTAGCATTCTCCATACCATGGACTCTCATGTTAATTGCAGCTGCCCCAGTGTACGCAAGTGGGGCAACTCTGTGTCTCATTATACCGAGATAGTCTATTATAGTGTTTATCAGGTATGTCTTACCTGAACCTGGCGGTCCAGAGATCTCAAAGGGTTCTGATCGATCTCCTCTCCACCATTCCATAGCTGCGTCGAACACTCTACGCTGATTAGTATTCAGTGAAGCATAATCATTCATAGTGACGTCCTTTCATCTTCTTGGAACAGATGATGTAGTTATCCAGATCCGCACACTGGTTGTATGCTGTCTGTTTATCTATACCCTCTATCTGCATCATAAGATTGATGTAGCAGACTGTGTCTGTCATGAACTGATCTGAAGTAAGTCTAGTTCCATTACAGTCATCAAAGCATAACTCGGCTGATTTGAGTTGGTTCTGACGACCATATATGTAGAACGACTTAACACTCAGATTTCTCTCTCTAGCTATCTTGGTGATGTATACTGTGAAGACTATCTCCATCATCTTAAGATTGAAGATAGGATCAAAGTTGACTATGTTTACGTCTCTGTTGTTGCCGATAACGGCAGGATATCTCATAAACTTGTTTCCGTTGTATGGTAGTGGTCTCATAGTATCATTGTCTACGATGATACCATTACTTGTACCAATACCTGCATAGTACATGATATCCATAAATATGACTGATGGATCGTATGTGAGAACTGTTCTGATAGCCTCACGATCTTTTGGCCTTACTGACTGTAACAAACCTTCTATACCAGTATAGCTGTCCAGATCAGGTATGCCTTTCTTATACTGACTTGGTGTAAGCTTTCTAAAGGGTGAATAGTCAAGTGTATAAAGCATGGCCATATAGGTTCCTCCTTATTGTACTCCAGAACCATCTAATAAGTTATTCTGGAGGTGATTGAATGAAATACTCGGAGTACAACTACGTACAGGAAGCTATCCTATACGAAGAAGTAAACAAGTATGAAAACCCTACAGTCAAGCATCCATTCTATATTAAGGCATTAGTACCTTTCGAAACGGAAGTTGGTAGGACTGTAGTAGTTAATAGATCTTACATCATGAACAAAGACCTTACTTGGTTGTCCACTAGTAAGATGACTAGTGAAATCACGCTAGATCTTAAGATACCTAGAGAGATCATGCTTGCCTATGAGGACAAGTTCATCCCTAAGGGTACTAAGTTCTTAGTCGCGTTCGTAGGCGGTAATATAAACAATGTACAGATCATCGGGAGGTGTTATGAATGAAGTATAATAACTCATCTACCTACGTCAACTCTGCACAACAGGTTCCTTCAAGAACCTGTACTCTGGATGACTTTGTCAATGCTAAGCCATCTGGACAGTTGTCATACTACTATCTTTCTCTGTTAGAGCCTGATACAGCACATCACATCGAGTTCGATGTATACAATGTCATGTCAGACTACATACAGAATCTGAAAGATATGTCTACTAAGGTCACGTTATCTGAACAAGAGTATCTCAGATATCGCTTTAGACCTAAGCTCTTAGCCGATTTCCTCTATGGAAACGGAGAGCTCTATTACATTATACTGTGGCTCAATGACATTTGGTCTGTCAAAGACTTCAACTTCAGAGAAGTTCGTCTTATCTCAAAGTCTCAAATGTCACAAGCACTCAGTAGTATCAATGGCTCCGAGAAGTCATTTATTGACTCCTACAACCAGTCCGCCTCTGCTACGTGAGGCTTCATACTCTTGTGGAGTCATAACTTCGAACAGATTTCTCCGTTCTATTACTCTGAAGAGTGGTGCATATAGCTCACCCTTCTTACACTTTATATCTTCGTACTGAGAACCTTCTATCTTACTAAGACGGATGATCTCTCTAGTACTAGCTATATATGGGTACATCTCTATGCCATAGTTTGTCTTGAACTCCTTATTGAAGTCATCTACAAACCTCTGGTGGATTGAACCCAAAGGATCGTGTAACAATGTGTATAAGTACGAATATCTATCAGGTGTGAGAGTGCACTTAGTTGCACTCTTACTCTTTGATGTCTTCTTCTTATACTTGCTCTTCTCATCTTCAGTCATCTTATCGAGATTTGGCATGACAGTTCCACCTATAACGGTCGTCTTGCTCTTACTCTCAATATCTGCTTCTTTGAGAAGGTTCTTCTTAGTTGTCTCAGCAACTGCTGAGTTGAACCTATTAGAGTTATCTGGTATCACAGTGTCATCATCCACCATAATGCCTCCTTCATCATCACCCATGTTCATCTCTACAAGTGTCTTCTTGTGTACAGGCTCAGGTAAGCCTACGTCTTCCATAAGACGCATAGAGAAGTTGTTTGTGTAAGGATGATGAATACATCTACGCTTTGTGTTGATAAGAGGTGACTCTAAGTCAGCCTGGTATCTGTTCTTAGCGAGCTTGATACCAAGATACTTGCGATGATTGATGTCGAACTCTGGCACTATCATAAATGCCGCGTCAAGGTTATCAAGTATCTTCATAGACTCAGCTATATTGTCTCTTCCAAGAAGATCTACAAGATCATCTATTCCGTTCTCTCTAGCTTCATCTATGTTTCTGTTTGCACTTCTGTTGAACTGAGCTGCTGTGAGAACTGGAATGTGAAGCTCGGTTGCTATTGTCTTGAGCTCATTAGTTACAGCGCCAAGTCTAAGTCTCTCTTCAGATGCAGTAAATCTGTTAACTGAACGTATTCTGTTAAGATAGTCCAGAATGACGCAGATAACTTCGTATCCTGCTTCTTCAAGATCATCTACTAAGTCGTAGATATATGAAGTATCTACAGACTCATTAGGCTTATACTTAACTACGATGTCTATAGGGTTGTCTGGAGTTACCGCAAGACCACCCTGTCTCATAAGTTGAATAGACTCGTTTACATCGTGTTCTATAAGACTACCCTGCTCTGTTACCATCGAGAATTGACGGGACAGAGTTTCCTTAGGATGGTCTTCCATGGTCAGATATACTACACAAGGTGTCTTCGTAGGATCCTTACACTTGTAAGTCCTATTATACATCTTGATCTGATATGCTAAGTTAACTAAGGTTGATGACTTACCTTCACCTTGGAGACCAAAGACACAGTAAGTTCTGTCAGACTGAAAGCCTCCTGCTAGAAGTATATTAAGTCCAACCATTCCAGTTGCAAGTTTGTTGCCTGGACTAGATAGGTCTGCATGAGTATACATTACATAATCTTCAAATATACCTTCTTGCAGACAATACATCTGCTCATCCGTCTTCTCTATACGATGACGACGAATAGCATTCTTGCTGTCGTTTACAAGTCCTTTCCATTCTTCTATTATAGCAGGTTTCTGGTTAGGACTAGCTTCTTTAAACCTTTGAGCAACAGTCTCAAAGGACATGATATTACGTGCGAAGACCACATTGTCAAGCATGTTTGAAACAGTGTTGTTGATGTAGTCAATCTCTTTGTTGTTGAGCTCTTTGAGTTCAATATCCTTATAGAGATCACCGAGGTTGTTCTCTATAAAGTCCATTACAAGAGCCTGATTTGTCAATCCATTCTCGACTCTGGCTGTAAGTGCAGTCTTAATGAAGTCGAAACGTCTTAAGTAAGCATCGTCTGTATAGATGCTAAGGTCTAATGTATTCATCGCCATAATGATATTTGTGTAACCTTTGCGACGAATGTTCTTGTTATCTGTTACCATGTAGGAACAGATTGTATCTAAAAGTGTTATTGAAAGTCTCTGAGGTATCTGCACCTCAGAGACCACTGGTTTTACTTCTTTGCCTGCGGTTCTAACTCGCATAGTGTTATGCCTCCTCTATCATAGGATTCATATGATTACTTGTATGTTTCTGATATGATAGTTTAGTACTTAGGGATAGTATATACTTGAGAAGAGGGTTATGCAGTGACGAACTGCTAGAAGTAGTGTGTGGGATGTGGTGAAAAATGCAGAAACCTTATATTATATAATATAAGGTTTTCGCAAATATCACCATCGTGTCCCCATCATCATTCCACTTCCAGTAACTTGATAAGCTCATCTACAGTGATGAACGCACAACCCTTCTCGTCATTGATGTACCTGACTATGATATCATTAGGAGTAAGATTACCATCAGTGATGTATGAGTACTTAGCATACTCTTCACTCACCTTCTGGTTCTCCTTTATGGTCTCTTGAAACTGAACGTCTGAAGCGTCTATAGTGATCTCGTTGTTCATCTTATAGTATGCTTTTAGAGCATCTACTGCTGAACCACCCTTGGTGAACTTAACCTTTATGAAATCTATTCCACTTGCCTTTAAGTCGGTGAGATACTTGATCACTTCTTTAGGATCATAGTTAACCATATCATCTAGGTTGATAGTATTGTACTTGAATGACACAACTTCTTCCATCTGTACAGTGTAGTATGTAGAGTCAAGGTCGTGTATCACTATCAAGAAGCCCTTAGTTTCTTCTTCTCCGAACTGCCATCTAAGAGGACTTCCAGAGTAGTACATATGACCTTGATAGCATCCAGATACATGTACATGTCCTGCAATGATAGGACCCTTGCAGAACTGGAATGAATCAATATCGAACGTAGGGTTCTTCACTGTATCAAGGTCTTCTTTATCACATCCGAAGATAGCTCCCTTAAGGTTACCGTGCATACATACACTATCATATGAACCACTCCATTCTAAGAGGTTTAGATAGTAATCTCTACCCTTATTGTACTCCTCTGGGAGACAGAGTATCTTCTTACCGTGTGTAGTGACGAATGTAGCAGTTTCTATGATGTACATTTCGAGTGTAGTGTCCGCTAAGTAATGATAGAAGAGCTTCAATTGGTTAGCATCATGCGATGCTGTACCGTGAAGTATTATAAGAGCAGCTCTGTTTCTCTTACAGAGCTGTATGATATTATCTACAAACATGGATGCATAGAGTACAGCATCCGAGTTGCTCATGAACTTATGATGAAACAAGTCTCCATTGATACAGAACAGATCAAACTGTACGTTCTGAAGCTTGTCAAGCATCCCTTTAGTTAAGAGATCATATTGAACCTTTGGATCCATAGCTCCAAAGTGAATGTCTGCTGTGTGTATCTCTACCAAAGTAGGTCTGGTAGCATTAGGGTTAGTATAGAACATGTAACTCCTCCTTTTCCGATTACTTAGAAGTTCTGGGTATGGTAAGTATCTATAGAGTTATATACTATTATAGTAAGCATAGACGCCTATGCTAATCTATCATGAAAGGAGATTGTGTATGCAATCACGTAAGAAGAAAAAGAACCGAAGCAATAACACCTTTTACATCGGTTCGAAGAAGATCCAAGAACTATCACCTATTACACCGACAGTGGAAGAAACCAAATCCCAAATCGAAGAAGATTTATCGAAGAAAGAAGCTTCTGTAGAGGCCAAGATTATTGAAGCTACTGAATCAAAGCTCCCCATTTCAGAACCAGTAGTTATAGAGCCTCCGAAACCGAAGACTGAGGCTATCACTCTTCTAGATACAGTCGAAACTCCTAAGACTGTTAAAGTGCCTATCGTCGATTCTAGTAAGAAGAACAGACCCAATCTTATACTTAACAAAAATATGGTGAAGCAGTTCAACAGACCATTAGTTCAGCCTGGAGATGTAGTTATCACTTCAGGTGTCTTCGATGAGAAAGACGATATCGAAAACGAGCTTATAGCAGGTGCTCATCGCCCCGTTCTCGTGCTCTGGTGCGATAGCCATTTGGCTAGGGGAATCCCATTGTGCTCTAAGCCTGGTATGATCGGAAGTATCACTGGAAATCGTCGTAGTGCGATTCCTAGTACACCAGACGTCCTGAGCAGGAACGTTAATGCGATCTCGTATCTTGATCATGGACAAATCATAACATTCCCTATATCATCAGTTGAGTCAGTTCCAGTAACAATGAACCAAACTGCAGTAGAACAGGTTCTTCTGGAAGACTTTAAAATGGTATATGTAGAGAAAGGATACAACGTTAACCGTATTCTAAGTTATCTCTACGAACAAGATCCAAAGTCTTTCAGACTCTACCAAGACAATACAGAACTCTACAAACTTCAAGATCAGTATATGGAGCTTGAGAAAGAAAGGAATGAGTTCCGTAGGGAGAGGAATGAACTTGTCGAAGAGAATCAGAAGCTCAATGAGCAGGCTTGTGGAGAAGCAATGGCACGTGAACAGCTCGAACAGGTTCTTGAGAAGCAGAAAGATCTTCCTAAAGACTATAATAAGAAGATCAAGGAGCTTGAAGGTACGATTGCTAAGCTTGAATCTATTATCAGTACACAAAACGAAGCTTTGGAAAAGTCTAAGCAAGTAGTTGATAACTTCAAAGCTGCTGATGAGAGACACAAGGCTACAATCGAAGCTATGAAGAAGGAGATTGAACATCTTAAGAGCAACAGTGAGAAAGTCATTTATGACGTCAACCTTGCAGCTGCAGCATACAATGCATATCAAGATGCTGAGAGAAACGGCATCGATAGATATCAGGCAATGTGCTGTGCTATTGGTGTTGAGTATGATCCTGCGAAGACTAGATCATATGGTCAGATCAAGAGACAGCTTAAGAAACTGCTTGTTGATAACCAGATGATATCAGATGCAGAATGGACGTAAGAGTATGGGGAGTCGATTGACTCCCCACCCTTATTTTTTGTTTAGCTCATAGAATACATCTTTGAACTGATCCTTTAGAGGCTCTGCGTTATGATATGTATAGAGAGCTCCCACAAAGGCATTCATGCAATTCTCTATGAAGTTGTAGTGTTCTGGTATATTGAAGTCCAGAGGGAACTCTGTGAACCCTGCATTTGGACCTTTACCCAGTTGAAGAATGATTACTCCATCAATGCTGATACCTTTGAGTCTGTATATCAGATATCTGTAGGCAGCCAGCTGCATGAAGTACTTATAGTTTACGTGATTGCTTGTCTTGAAGTCGATCATATAGATCTTTCCATCTATAGAGACAAGCAGATCATACGTGCCAGCAAAGAGCTCAGTTACTAGAGCTTCTTCCTGTCCTAAAATTACTACCTTGTGACAGCTATTGATTCCGTTCCACCACTTAAGGAAAGCTTTGAACGAGGAGTTATCAAGGAATCCTGTATCGTAACCCTCCTTCAAGTAGTTCTCTATAGCTGAATGAGTAGCTGTTCCATATCTAGCAGCCTTCGCTGCTACATCTTTGTTGTTCTGACCTCTTCGGCCAATGGCATTCGCCCAATCAATCAGACCCTGGTTATCTATATAACCGAGGATCTCTGTTACCGATGGAACACCTCTTCCGCCACTCTCATAACGAGACCGCTTCTTATGAAACGGGGCGATAGAGTCCATCATCATATCTCTTAACTTTTCCATGTGCATTCACACTCGCTTTCTAATCATGCCCATCCAGGCTTTGTTACTAAGTAGTTATCGCAAACAAAGTGTAAGTTATATATTATAAGAGCGAGTATAGGGTTGCGACAAATGGCCAATGGCACAACCTTACTATACTCTCGACATCTCATTACGAGAAAGGAATGATCAAATGGCTTCACTCAACAAATTGAAACGAGGAACAACAACCACTACACCAACTCCGCCACCAGACGCATTATCTATGCTAGAAGAGCATAAGAAAAGAAGAGCGGAGAGAAAGGAGAGATTATTAAGAAACAGTCAGGCATATGTGAATAGTGAATTGTCTGGCTCTAAAACGCTTCCTACAGCACAGGAAGCAGTCGACTTCTCATTCGATGGTCTGAATGAGTTAGAAGAAGGAATGTCTTGTGTATCTAGCGATGATGGAGTAAACTCTACTACTTGGCAGAAGATAGCAAGACAGCAGAGCAATATGGCTAGTCAGACTCAGACGATGCCGATTGTGAACAGAAACCCAATCATCAATGCTGCAGCTACTGCATACAATCCGTTGGGAGGATCTTGCTATTCTCAACCACAACAGGGTTATGGAGCAGCAATGTTTGGCATGGGTGGAATCTATGGAGCTCCTATGATGAACCAAGAGCAAGCTGAAGAAATCAGAAAGGCTCAAGAAGCTCGTATAGAGACAGAAAAGAACTATTGGAGAGGTACCCTCATGTGGGGTAGACCTGAGAATGTGTCCGTTGAAGATTGGACTAAGCAGGTAGACGAAATGATGAGACAGATGTATCCTTCTCCAGAAGATCTTCAGAAGAAGAGATATGAAGCAGACCATTCTTTCATGGGCTATACGTATGATGAGAACTTCCAGAGAGTTGAAGAGTCTGGAGTTAGTGTAGTAGCCGTTATGGAAGATGGTGAGGAGAGACTCATGACTCAGCCAAATGATCCTGAGACAGGTAAGCACAAGATAGTGTATACTAAGTCTTATGATGTAGCAGAGTATCAGTCTAGACTTCACTTCTACGATAACTGTTATAGAGCAGCTTATGAACAACAAAGAGCTCAGTACATCTTTGATGTAGTTTGCGCTCCACCTGCAGAAGCGTTGGCATCGACATACAAGAGTAAGATGGAACTTGGGGTTGATGATCCATATATGAAGTGGGTGTACAATACGTACTATCTTAAGGACTATAAGAGACATATGACTCGTTGGAAGGCGGGTTGCTATATGAGTCCTAAGGAGTATACGCAGAGCTTCTATATGAGTGGCATTGATCCGAACATTCGATTCGACATGAACACTCTTCCGACTCATCTCGGAGATAGAAGAGACGTGAAACTCGCCTATGACTATCAGAACCACCCAGAGTTGTTCAATGGCCCTCAGGTCGAACAGTATCTGACTAACAAACTGAAAGTCAACTACGAAATGCGAAAGAGAGCATTCTTGGAGAAGCTTAGAACTGGTGATATGAGGGTAGATTATAATCCACCTGAAAGAGATACAGAACCATGCCCTCCAATTGTAGGTACAGCTCCTATCGCTCCTGACGCCAATGGAGTGATTAGAGACATGTATGGTAAGCCTCTGTTTGATCCAACAAAGGATCTAACAGCGCAACTGACACCAGAGCAGCAAGATGCGTTGACTGAGTACAATGTCAATGCAAGGTTGGCTCAGTACAAGGCGATGGGGGAGGAAGTATAGTGAAGGTTAACAAAAATCTTGACAAGATATACTTCGACCCTGTAGCGAAGTACAAAGAAGTGCACGGATTCAATCCAGAGATGACTATCGACGATCAAATGATACGTTGGTATGATTCTTGGCAGAGTCCACCACTGACGAGATGGTTCACTCCTCAAGACGTTAAGTTCGTCGAGGACGTAGCTGTCTCACCAACTCTAACTACTCACCCAATAGAGAAGTATCATCTTCTGGACGAGTTTATGGCAAGCAGAGGGTTCAAGACTGAGATAGGTGGAACCAATCGTAGGTTCTATTCATCTATAGAGTTCCCTCAGTTTGGTGCTAAGATAAGCACCTCATTCGAAGGCTTTAAGAACAACAAGGACGAGTTCAATGTCCAGCACGTTCTGAAGCCATACTGTACTAAGGTCTACGACATTACCCAGTCTGGGGCAATAGCTTTGGATGAAGTTGGTATTAGAGTAGATAAGGATAGTATAGTAGACTATGGTGATCAGATCTTCGACATTCTTGATATAGTCTTCAGAAGAAGAAAGATTGCTATGACTGATGTGGGAATCGCAACTCCTAAGCAGTGGGTTATCAGAAGAAACTTCGGCCCAATCTTATGTGACTTCCCATCAGTAGTTATCCTTGATCCTAAGAAGTGCTATTGTACTAAGAGGATTAAAAGACATGGTATAGAGATGCCATGTAATGGTCTTATCGACTTCGATCTCGGGTTCAATAAGATGGAATGTACTGTCTGCGGACAGAAATACGAGATCAAAAGCCTTATGGCTACAAACGCAACCACAATCAACCGTAACACCACCTATGTAAAGGGTGGCTCAAACAGAAAAGGAGAGTTAAGTAATATGAGCATCGAAATTATCTTTGACACAGATGATGTAATCATCGACGGAGTAAGTCAGAAAACTAAGCAGGTAGTTACACCTAGCAGAGCATCAAGCTTTATCGATATGGAGCATGCTCCCAAAGCAGCACCAGAGAGTATCACACCTCCAGTGATAAGCGGTCCTATAGAAGCTCCTACAGCAGCCGAAGAAGGAGTAGATCAGTTCATTGAGTCTATGAATAAACTTACAGCATTCGCATCTGACAGCAACAACTTCTCTTCAGGTCTTAGAGTGATGGCAGAAGACGATGAAGATGAAGTTGAAAAAGAGGAAGAAGTTATTGACGTTGAAGAAGACGAGACAACTCCTGTAGAACATTTCGAAGGAGAAGTTATCGAAGAGACATCGTCTTTCGATGACACCGCAGTACTCAACTCCTATTCGGATACTGCTGAAGTTCTTGCTGATAGTTATAAGGGAGAGCTTGAAGGTTTAGATGAGGACGATAATAACGAAGACAATGAGGATGACTACATCACTCGTGATGAGTTTGACAAGTTTGCTACCTCAATCTATAACAAGATCAACGAGCTTGAGGGAACAGTTAACACTATCAGCGAAAAGGTTGACAACCTTACAACTGGTCTGAAAGCTATAAATGATGAATATACTGGAGATGCAACGAAGATCAATGAGAACTTCTCTGCTATCGAGGTAGATTCAAAGAGTATGAGAGAGTCAATTGAAGGAATCGATCATAACGTTACTGTTATAATTGGTGAGTTCAAAGACAGACTTATGGGACTCGAGAACGCTATCAAGGATATATCCGTTCGTGAATGCATTCTTGAAGAGTCTGATAAAGACGAACTTATCAAGGAGACAGTCAAGAGGATCATTCCTGCGCTCTTTAAGCATATCCCTAAGCTTATCGAAGAGAAACTTCAGGAGACTGTAACAGGAGAGGGTGAGTCAGAGCCTAATGTGCCTGATGACGAGGAAGAGACAGTAGAAGTTCCTATGGAAGATCCTGTAGTGATCTCTGAAAGTGACACTGCTGCTTATGCAGGAGTAGAAGACACTGTTGAAGTAAAACTCTCAGATGATGACATTCTTCTGAATAAGTATGATGAAGATGAGTCATATATCGATGACGAAGAAGAAAAGGCAAAGATTATCAAAGACGCTGCCGAGAAAGGTCAGCTGTTCCCTTGGATGATTAAGCCTGGCGATACAACGCCTAATCCTGAGAAGCAGGAATACAATTCATCAACTTTCGCTCCTCAGCCTAGAAAGGAAGGAGAAGATTGGGGTGAAGAGGAGAAGTCGTTCAGAGACTATGTCGACGAGAACTTCAATCCTGAAGAAGACGATGATGATTCAATGACCATCACAACCTCTTCAATCATCACAAACAATACACCTGTTGGTTACTATGATCCTGCTAAGGCAGCGAGAGCTAAGAAGTACGCTAACAAGCAGAACAAGAAGAACAACAGGAACAACGACTATAACGGTGGCGGTAAGAATAAGAAGAACAACAAGAAGCGTCACTAAGCATAATGTGTGGGGTGATTTTACTCACCCCCTAACACTATAGAAAAGGAGGTACTAGTATGGCACTTGCGTACTATATAAACAATGCTAACGACCTTGGAATGGTAAGACAGACTCTTACTAACAATGGACGTAATCACTTTGTTATTTTGCTTGATGATCCTATGATTGATCAGGCACAAGTTCAGGCTATGGCAGCTCAGAATGTATTGATTGGAAGTATTCTGCTTCCTGATTTGAACTGCTTTGCGTTCTTACAGAATGGAGACAGATACAACTTCGAGATCAACTATAAGATGTATCTTGTTAAGTCAGATATGACTCCAGCAATAGATGAGTTCATCTCAATTATTGCAGCTAAGATGCTCTTTGAGGATATCGACTTCATCTTCTATCAGGAGGGTGGAGACAAGATAGTGAATCCTTTAGACCCGAGAGCATTCACAAATGTTCTGTTTGATGTCTTAAGAGACTTCTATGGTATTTTAATAGCTACATTCCCACAGCCGCCTCAGGCATCCAGTATCCACCAAGCATATGTAGGACAGATACAGAACAAGGCTTATGCATACGGAATCTATCCGCTACCTCAGCAGCCACAGCAGCAGATGTTGTTCACTCCTATGTGGGGTGATCAGAGATGATTGCTTTCAGTCAATTCCCATTTGCAATAAGTACTACAGACACAATGATATTTACATTGTGCTCATATAAGGAGGGGTTCAATAGCGTAGCTATCTTGGACCCCTTCAACTATAGTAACAACTATGCTATGTACAATGATGATGCTCAGTTCAATCGTTTCTGTTATAACTTGTGGACGGCTAGTCCAGAAGCTCACAAAGCGATTGTAGACATCATGCGTTACGTTCACTATGGTAATGACGTTGTTATCTTAGTTGACTTCAGCATTCCATATGCGGAGTATCTTGCTGAAACTATGGCAGGATATCTCTTGATGATGTATGGGTGTGTAAGTAATATAGTCAAAGAACCAGAAGACATCAGTACGATCAAGGAAGCTACATTCTCTGATAGAGGATTAGAGCAGATTGAACTTGATCTCGGATGGGTTCGAGAAAACTTTGGATGGAGCGATCTTCCAAATGATCCTCCATACTGATAGGAGGGGATACGTATGAGCATATGGAAGAAGACTAACTATACTACACCACTACGGTACATTCAGACTAGCATCTACGAGTATGACATACGGAAAGCAAACATCTCCATCTTATTGAAATATGGGGCTATATCTCAGGAGACCTATAATGAGTTCCTAGTGATGGATAAACTAGAACGACAGATTAGGATAGGCCTCATGCAAAGGAACAATCCAGAACTCAAGCAAATACTTGAGACTGGTTTTGAGGAAGCTAGAAGGCTTCTTATAGAATCCAACTCTATAGAACTGGATGAGATCGTTTCGATAAAGAAAGATGCACTCTTTATCACTCGTCCACTACAACAGACCTCGTTCTCACCTATAGAGTTTGTCTTAAAGAACCGATACGACTTGTTCTTGAAGACAGAGTGTCCTAAGTTAGAATTCTTCTTCGGAGTAGCTACAGATGAAGATTCTATCATAGACGTGAAGGGTATTAAAGATGAAGCACTTCCCATTCACACCGACACTTGGATTACATTCCTCTGTACTCTCTTCGGCCACCTATTGAACGGAAGAACTGAGTCCGCTATCAACTATCTAAGTGGTATATCGAAAGAGTATATCAATAGATCACTCCCTGTCGAATGGTATAGGGAGTTCAACAGTCAGTCTCACTTTCGGATCATGCCTGGATTCGTCAGTGAGTTCACAATAGATAGGGCACCAGACCCACCATATAGGGGAGCGTTGAACATTGATTACAACTACAGCCTGTTGATGAGTCTGAATACAGTAGTCTCCGAACTGTATCTCTTGACAAGAAGGGGAGAGCACTAGGCTCTCCCCTGCCCTTATTTTTTCTTGTCCCGAAACATCTAAGTAACAATCAACACAAAGGAGGAAACGTAATGAGTACAGATCTTCTCATAAGACGTATGGATCTTATCCATACGCTTACACAAGAACCTGGATCGTCTGCACCAGCAGTCAATCACCTTACAATGGATACGTCATATCCAGTTAAGGTCAAAGGAATTATACTCAAAGAATACATAGCAACTGCTACTCTCCCTAACTTTCCATACAGTTCTTGGCATAAGGTATTTGATGTAAAGAACCAGAACAACGACTTAGTGGCAGAGTTTACCAAAGACGAATGCTTCAACTTTGATGGGGATCCACTTGACTCTCTTCCAGCAGTCGGAGACTATGTAATGGCTCTTATAGATCTCGATGCTAACAAGATCTTCATAGCTCCTACTGACGATATAGGTGGAGGATCATTCAAAGAGTTCAAAAGACAGATAATAGAAGATGATAGCTCATCACTTGTAAGTGATGCTGACCCTATCATAGATATGAAGTCTATAAACCCATTAAGCTTCTACAGATATAGTACGGCTGAAGGTTCTAGTAGTACAAAAAGACAGTATCCAGAAGAATACTATGATACTCTGAACACAGACCATACTCTTAGAAGTTCTATGCAAACCACTACGAGTAAGCTTAAGACTAAGAAAGGCAAAGCATCTGTACTGTTTCTTGCACAGAAGAAGACTAATAAGGCATACGCTACAGTTTCAAGAGATGCCGACAAAGCATACATGTACTTTGTAGACATCAACCCTTCTCAGTTGTACATATCGGACAATATAGATCCTCAGCCTACTCTGTATTGCAGTTCGATCAATAATACTACTGATGAGTCTACTCAGTATGACCTTATTTTCCCTGTAGACACAAATGCACCTGGTACAGTTAAGATGTTCTCAGTAGATCTCGACAGAGAAATAGAAGAAGTTATAAATGCTACTGTAGGCACATCATACAATCTTCTCTCAAGAGCAGCTTCAATTCAGAAGAACAACTGTATGAACTACTCTCTCATCAGGAATAATGAAGATCTTGTGATGTATCAGTTCTATCCTTATCAACCAGAGAGTGGTGATAAAGGACTTGCAATGGCTCCTATAGCAAACGTTGAAATAGATGACCTTAATCGTCTTCAGTCTAACGTAGCTGTATGTGCATTCATGACTCCTAATGGAGATTCTGGCGAATACGGATCAGTCTATGGTAAACTTGCTGGAGGATATGCTACTATATTAGCAACTCAGGCTATTATACAGACTATAGGTAATCTCTCAGAACCCTTCAGAACAAAATATGCTATACCTTACTCTTCTGATCCTGCATCTGCTTACCAGAGTATCATGGATAGAGATAATGGTTCTAATCCGCTTAGACTTACTCCATATCCTGGAGGATATTTTGAGTATATCAAAGAACTGAATGAGCTTCCTAAGTATTATCTGACTGTAGCCTTTACAGACGTTGGTACTAGCGTAGAATATATGAACCAAGGTATTAAGTTCGTTCCTGTAAGAGACGTAGATAACTACATATCTCTTACGTCTCAGAGACCAATAAGCTTCAAGATCAATGGTGTAAACACTGAGATCAATATAGAGAACTCTGACTATGCTCCATACATCACTACTCATTGGTGGAATACTGGAGCTAATGGTAGCAAGAACATTGGAATAGATATGTTCAGCAATCCTTCAAATAGTCATCTCGTGCTTGCTGGTAGCGGCAATGGCCTGTTTGGTTCTAATGACGATCAGTTCGTAGAACTCTCTTCTACAATCGATCCTTTCGACAAGACATCTGTTACACCTACTACAGATGACCGTCATTGTACAGCAACTTACTTGATGTCTGATAGCATCATTGAAGATATCAAGACAGCTACAGGTATCTCCGAAGACCAATGTAAAGAGGTTATGTTTAACTTCAGAGTTGTTCATATCGCCGAGGACATCGAAGATATTGTATACAAGCTTGATGACAGTAGTCATGGTACAACTTTCACTTCTGAAATACAACTTGATTACTCACAGGATAACGCTAAGTTTCTCATAGGAACCAATCTTGCTACTCCAAAGTACACATTCGAGTACGAGATATCTAACTTTGATGTGGTACCTCACTTCATCAACAACTATGGTGACACAGGTAGAAACTTCTTCTCAGTACGTAAGCTTCATGTAGAGTATCCTCACATGGTTAACTTTGATACTAAGGAAATACTTTATGAACGTGTTACTGTATTCATACTCCAAGAGTTCATTCGTGCTGAGTTTGCCGCAAATGGTAACCCTGGACAGATAATACGTCCTATCAGTGTAGTACAGAATCTTGGTGTAGATGAAATGCACATAGATTCCTTCCGACTCTTTGAGGATAGAGAGTTTACTACAGTAGTAACTAAGACTATGTATGAGGCTTATAAGACTGCTGCAGTGGATAAGACACTCTATTACTACACTGGTCAGGATGATGATGCACATAAGACTTATGGTTGGTACGAGAGATCTATCACACTTCACTTTACTCCTGCATCTCCTGGTTCTACAGATGTACAACAGAACGATGTATTCTATCAAGAGAATCTCGTTCAGCATATATGGAACGCTTCAACAAGTTCTTGGGAGAGTGTTACTTGTGATAGAAATAAGTATATCATAAGACCTAGAGGTGTAAGACTGTTCCCATACTCTGTGGTTCAAGTTGTTCCTTCATCAATAGCATTCTATCAGCCTAGCTGTCCTTATCCAAGAGTACCTAGGATGAATGAGTTCCCTCCTCGTCCAGATACACAGTACGGAATCGACTTCCAGAAGTGGTTTAAGACTATAGACTGTTGGAAACTCTTCGACAGAAATGAGTCTACTGCTCTTGAGAAGATGGCTATGTACAACAGAGGTATCGACGAGAAGTTCATCTATACTGATGCAAGTAAGACTAAGTACAGAAGTCTGTATGATTTCATGTATGATCTCTTTACTAAGGATATAGGTAATGGACAGGGTAAAGCCAAAATCACAGATCAAAATAGAAACTTTGAAACTATCAATACTAAGATGAGCTTCTTTGATGCAAACACTGCGATCACTTGGCAAGCAGAGAACTCATATTCTACAACAGCAATGTATGAGTTCAATGTAACATCAGATCATCCTCATGGTGGTATAGATACATTCCTCAGAGACAAGACTGATCCTACTATAGACTACTCAGTAAATGAGGCTAACAGAATCAATGTGGCTAAAGTTACTACTGGTCTGAAGAAGGTAACTGCACTTTCGCTAACTGATGAGAATGGTGATAAGCTTCTTCTTACTGGTACTGGTGTAGATCTTATTGAAGCTGATACTATCAACTGGAAGGATCTTCTGTTAGGACTTAGTTCTAATAGAAGTATAGACATAGCTGGTCCTCTTGCAGGAATGAAGCGTTATGCTAAGTCTAATCGTAAGTTAGAAGAGCATAATAGACAAGCTACAACTGGTTACGCTATGATCTACAACTCAGACGGTACAAGTACTGGTATGGCTATCGAAGGTTACGATAGATATAACTGGGCTAAGGCGTTCTGGTCAGACTCAATGATTATAGACATCTCTACACTTCCAGCATACTGGTATATCGATGCTAACACTGGATCTATGGGTAAAGAAGTAGATACAATACTTCCTGTTATCTGTCCTATCTTAGGAGCATCATTCAAGGGACTTACTGACATAGCTGCTGACTATCTTACTGGAGATTCTGAGCCTGTAAGGTATGAAGCATTCATGTTTAAGGTAGTTAAACAGTCTCATGATGCTACAGGAATAGCATTCGACGAGGTTAATACTGAAGACGGACTTATAGAAAGATTAGCAGATATGTCGCTGACTGCTCCTATAGTATTCATAGCTGGATATCCAGCTCGTATAGAGATAGACACTGCTAATCACAGATTCTATATCAAGTCTGGATTCCAAGAGATACTCAACAGAAAGGTCTTCTACCACTACATTGCTGAAAGGGAAGAGACTACTGGTTCTGTAGAAGGAAGAAAGGCTCCTCTTGCACTCGGATTCTTCAAGATCTCTGGTCACCATTCATCTTCTGCAGCTTCTAAGATTAGCTCAGTATTCAATACATCGGATACCAAGTTCTCAAATGATTACGTTGATGGTCTTTACTATGCAACGGCGGAGGAAGGAATCCTTAGATCAACTACAAGAGTACTCACATTTAGATGGGATGACACTCTCACTATATCTGGTACTGATGATGGTAAGGTTCCGATATACAATCCTTCTGCTTCAGGATACTCAGGACTCTACACTGACACTACTATTGACAGTAATGATGGTAAGGAGTTCGTTTGTGTATTTGATGCTAAGGGAAGAATCACTTCTATGACCGTTGTAGGAGATGATCCTTCATTCTAAGCGATATTTAGGGGTCTACAATGTAGGCCCCTAAACATTCATATAATATTAACCGCAAAGGAGGTTACACTATGTACAGAGGTATAGACGTCTCATACTTCCAGGGCAATGTAAACTGGAATGCTGTAAAGCAGTCTGGTATTGACTTTGTCATCATACGCGCTGGATATGGTAGACTTATCTCACAAAAGGACAGGAAGTTCGAAGAGTACTATGCTGGTGCTAAAGCTGCTGGACTCATGGTTGGTACTTACTGGTATTCTTATGCTATGTCTGCTGCAGAGGCTCGCATAGAAGCTGACTGTTTCCTTCAGGCTATAAAGGGTAAGACATTCGACTACCCTCTCTTCTACGACGTAGAGGAAGGAAAACAGAGAGGCATTGTGAATGAGATCATTCCTGCATTCCTTGAAAAGGTTAAAGCTGCAGGATATTACGTAGGTCTCTACACATTCTACGACATGTCCAAGGTAATATCCACCCAGATCAAGAACACATACGATGTCTGGATCGCTCATGTAGGAGTAAACAAGACTCCTTATACTGGTCATACTATATGGCAGTATAGCTGGACTCTCAGGATTCCTGGAATCGTAGGAGAAGTTGATGGAGACTACTGCTATGTAGACTACCCTGCAAAGATCAAGGGTGCTAAGCCTGTAGTAGAGCAGCCTAAGGAAGAGCCTAAGACTGTTCAGCAGCCTACTCAGACACCTACAACCAACCCGAATCTTCTCCAGCTCAACAATACTCCTCTCTACACATCGTCTACTGCTAAGAATGCTTCTGGCACCAAGACTGGAACATTCTACAAGTATGATGATAAGGTAGTCAACGGACGTATTCGTATCACCAACTCGGAAGCTAATATAGGAAAGACTCCTATTGGTAACTACGTTACTGGTTGGATAGTTGCTCCTACATCTGCAACAGCTCCTGTCCAGGAAGCTAAGAAGGAAGAGACTGCATCATCAGCACTTACTATAGCAGCAGGTCAGAAAGTTAATCTTTCCAGTGCTGATCTCTACACATCGTCTACTGCTAAGAATCCTTCTGGTAAGAAGTCTGGTACTTTCTATCTCTATGACAGCAAAGTACTTAACGGACGCATCAGAATCACCAATACTCTTAGCAACGTAGGCAAAACACCTATCGGCAATTATGTAACTGGTTGGATCTCAGTATCTGACATCAAGTGACATATATACGGAGGGGGGCAATAGCCTCCCTCTGTCATTGCTGCTCATTACTCCCTCCGTAACCATTCTATAATCACTTTAAAGGAGGGACTGTTTATGTCTATCAATAAGGCTCATAGCTTCATTGACAAGAACGGTAAGGATTCCTTTATCCGTTTCTGTATGAAGCGCATGGGGTATATACCAACACACGGTTTTGACTCATATGAAGATCAGCATGACATTTGTGTTAAGCTGATGGAACGCTACTTCAAAGCCAAATCTACTCCCCAACTTCAAAAGATCATCATTGATAAGCAAGCAAGTCTGTCATTCTTTAGGGATGATTTGTGGGGAATAGTGAGATTGTTCATGTTCATTAAGGGGTATAACATCGGACTTCATTGTGAGTTCGATAAGGACGTGTTCAAGGCGCTACAAGACTTTAGAAAGATTCATTCTATCTACGTCAGACCTCTCAATAGCGATATTGCTGTATCATCAGAGGAATTACTCGCTATCATTGACGTAAAGAAGACAAGTGTTAAGGAATCTGAGTAGTACTTTACACCACTCACAACACTATAGTGAGCGGGATGTTGACGGATTCGTCCCGCTATCGGATTATTTAACACATTCATTTACTCATTTCTAGCTATCGGTTCAATCATGTATTGCCTATTGAGCCCTCGGTTGTCGTTTGGCGTAGCGACATCCAATCTTCAAGTGGTGCTTGATTTGGCTCTACCGAACCCTTCACCCCCTTTGAGGAGGCTTAACAGGCCTCCTCCTCTCTTTTGCCTCAAACTATCTTATAATACGTGCTTAAAGGAGGCATAGATATGAATGAGACATTAGACCTCACTTATATGGGCAATGGACAGCCATTCCCTGATGTAACAGCATACCTTAATAACGGCAACCCTACGTTGTGTTCTCCTAGCTCACCATATGAACTCCCTATGATGCAGACTAAAGACTCAATGGTTGACGTAGACCTCTATAACAGATTCATACATAGTGTTATCAATCTCTTCAGAGGCCTTAGATTCTATAAGAACTATAAAGCATACTTGATGGAGATGGGTCTTGACCACTGTCAAGTACTGCACAATATCGATTCGAACATGGCTACGTTGGAGATGAACCACTGTATTCTTACAATCTTTGACATTACAGTTATGATCACCGAACACTTTCTTAATACCTATGGTTACGTATCGGTACCTCACGTAGTAGCAGAGCTCAGATTCGCTCATGCAAACAACATGGTACCAATAGTTATGATGAGTAAGACAGTGCATCAGCTCTATCATAACGCTGATAACTTTTATACTCACCCCAACCAGGTGTTTGGAAAGTGGACAGAACTCTTCAAGAGATACTATAATGGCATAACTCCAGACATCTGTACTAAGGTGCTCTATTATATACGTACAGCTTACGAAGAGGGAGACTCGGTAGACGATGGTCTTCTCGAAGTAGCTGAAGAAGTAAAGAATTGGAGTGAAAGAACTTATGCCAGCCATATCACTACACTTCCTGCTCAAAGTCCTTATTGTTTTTAGTATGATCTACCTCCTGTCATTCAGGAGTATAGTGAAGAAAGCATTACTAGCATGGGCTAAAAGCAAGGATAGTCAGATAGCACTTGAAAGATACAAGCATATCACCACAATCGACATCGATAACAAGATAGATGAGAAGCTTGATCTTGTAGTAGAGCAATGTTTTGAGGAGTTCACTATCCTCAATATTGCTTACAAGAGTGACTATTATATCAAAGAAGAGGAAGAGATACAGATCAACAAGGACATCTGTACTCTTGTATCGCAAAGACTTTCAGAAGCTCTCTATGAACAGCTATGTATCCTCTACAATGAAGAGGCTATTACCGATATCATAGCTAAGAGAGTATACTTTAGAGTGACCAACTTCGTTATGGAGCACAATGGTCAAACAGGTATATAGGATAGGAACAAGTGAGAGGGATGCACTAGGCATCCCTCCATTTGCGTCATTCGCGCTACCCTCAACATCTCAGTAAAATCAAACTAGAGAAAGGAGTGCACTGCTATGGGCGGACATTACTCGTTTCAGTATGACATGAAGTTTACTGATAACCCCTATATCGACCTTGTTGTCAGAGATACCAAGAACATGGCTATCAACTCCGTAGTCAAGAATGAACGAGATGCTCTCAAACATGAGACACTTGAGTCTCGTAGAAACTCTGATGAGCTGATTCGATACAAGGCTGGTCTTATCAAAGAGTCAGACTATCTCGAAGAAGCTTATGATGAGCTGAACAACTACTATAGACAGCTTAATGGCCAACAGCCATACCCTGAAACAGCAGAGGTAAAAGAATGGATAACCACTCATGACTATCATGGCGTTATCTCTGCAGATGAATACGATGCTCTCATGCAAGAGCTGAATGCTACTAAGTATGTACCTCTCCAAAGATATAAGGATGAAGGCTACATAACTAGAGAAGCAAACCTTACTGTCTTTAACAATGTAGGTATTGGATACTATGATCCTGATACTGGAGATTATGATCCTGATGTGGTAAACAAGTATCAGTACATACATGAGATCCAGAAGGATTACAATGCTGAAGGACCTGATGGTGAATTAGCCAGAAAGATTCTTGACTGGTTAGACCCTGATCTGGATCCTGCAGATAACCAAGCCTGGGAGATCTATAGAGATGTCTCAGAGATTGGTGAGAACTCTAGACGTAATATAAACATACTCGACATCATGAAGCAGGACTATACTGGTCCTGACTTTAAGTATCTTTATCACCTTAGAGAGAAAGCTATCGATCCTTATACAGCTCGTATAGCACCAGACTTCTCACTTCTGTATTGTCCTAAGCCTACACTTAAGTTCGGAGCTACCAATACAGAGTTCCCTATCTACTATAAGTTCCTCCGTTACTTTGACCGTAACAGAGAGTACACTATCACTACTATGTATAGTGATGCTTATGCTGTTGGTAGTGAGCACTATGAAGACGTTCTTATCATCTTCCTTCTCATACAGACGATGATAGATCTCATCGCTGAAGTACAGGAATATATCATCAATAAGGACATCTTCGATTCACGTACTATTCGTTACCTCTTTGAGTCTTATGGTATTGAGTACTATAAAGAGATCCCTATGAACTATCAGATCAAGCTAATAAAGAACATCAATGAGATTCTGAAGTATAAGAGTACTAACAAAAACATCATGGATATCAAGAACCTCTTTGGCAGAGATGACATAGAGATCTTTACATACTGGATTCTGAAGACTAAAAAGAAAGACAGAGCCAACTTCAAGTACTATACTGAAGATGACATAGGACAACCAATATGTCCTGGTAGTAACATACCAGTCACTGAAGACATGATAGGACTTGAGAAGTATTATGAAAACTATGATCTAGCCTTCTTAAGAGTTCCTATAGAAGATCAGAATGCTGATAAGTATATAGAGAATGCTTCTCTCCGTAGGTCATATGATACTATTACTAGAGAAGATCCCTTCTGGGATGGACTCTCTAGAGATGAGATTATGTCTGAAACTGAGAGGGATAACTATCATCAACGTAAGACCAATGAAATTCTTACTCAAGACTTCTCTTGTGAGAGGACTAAGTATATCTGTGTAGACTCTGCTATAGATAGTACAAAGTATCTCTATCAGACTATGTACTTCATGAATATGGTCTTTGATGCTATGACTAATAGTGATGAGATCCTTAGAGCTACAGATGCTCTTATGGTAAACATAGATACATTCATCTCACCTAACCAAGTAAGATTGAATGATCTCTTGGCACTTATGATAGCTCTGAGCTATCTATACAATGGAGTAGAGGCAGACAATATAGCTAGCTCTATGGAAGCTAACATGACTATCAATGGCTTTGACTTCTCTCAAGACTGGAGTCAAGTATATGATAGAATCATAGACCTCTTCAATACCTATTCCAACTACACTCAGCCTGGTACTGGAGAGAAAGTATATCTTGATGACGTACTAGAGAACCCTGAACAGTTCTTTGAGTATGTAGAAGAGGGAGTAAAGATCAGAGAGAATGCATTCCTCTGTGGTCGATACGAACCTAATGCTATAGATCCAGGAAGTAGAATCTTCCAAGACCTTAAGAACCACAAGATAGATGACTTCTTTGAGGGATTCTATGAGATATCATACCTTGATGGAGGAATCATCAAGAAGAAAGCTTACTTTAAGGTACACGATGATGCTACTGCTGAAGGACTTTGGAGTAAAGCTCATCCTACAAGCGTACACAATGCTGTAGTAGCTGGAAAGTACGATCCAGAAGATGTCTTCCCTATAGAAGACACCACTAGATTTGGTCATATCGTTGATATCTCTTATCATCCGTACGAGTTTGTTAGAAACACTGAAGCTGACTTCATGAATGCTTACCATACGAATGATGAAGATCCTACAGCTATTCAGACCATTCAGACATTCGAGAAGCTTAAGGAGATCTACTATACTAATGTAAAGCTCCGTGAGCATCTTGTATACATGATGAAGCATGCTGAGTCTAAGAAAGAATACGATGTCTATAGAATACTCTATGAGTCATTCATGGAGACTCAGAATGACTTCACTTTCTTTACTGTAGATGAAGAGGGTACTCCTCATGTAGCTGAGACTTACTATGAGTTCCTCAGTGATCGTGATGCTCATCTTGCAGATATACTCAATACTGCTAGAAACTATAGTTCTATAGATGACAGACGTACTTACATTAACCAAGTGTGCGAGTATGTTGTCTATGCGCTTGAGGCATACTTTGACTCTAGTGAGTGGGTATACCTCTACAATCTTATCCCTTCACATAACCAAGAGTATGTAAGAGACTGGATTGTTAAGATAATCAACTTCTTCAAGTCTTGGAAGACACAACTCATTGATACATCATCTGTATTCTCTATAGATGATGATTCAGATACTACAGGTAACCGAGTACACATACTCGATAACCTTAACAAGAATGGAGCACACTTCTTCTTCGAGAAGTGTTCGACATATGACACTCCTGTATTGAAGTCTACCTTTGGCTTTAGAGACAAGGTTGACATTACAGAGAGAGTTAAATTCTTCCGTAAGTACTCATACTATCAGACTACAGAGCTTGACTTCATCTATGCTATTGAGAATGGCGAAGTTCGTCTCATCCGCTATATCTCTAACTACAACAAGATTAGACTCCCTGAAGAGATTCAGGGCTATCCATGTACAATGATAGATGCTACATGCTTCATGGCAGATGTAGTAATAGAGTGTGAGATTCCAGACTGTTACCGTACAATCGTATAAGGAGGTATACTAATGAATAAACAGATACACGCCTTTGATGTAGAACATAAGACAAGTGATGCTGCTGCAATCAAGGGTACAGACATTATACTTAAAGAAACTGGTACTGGTAAGATTCTCTTCAGAGGATCAAACAAGGTACTCGTCTCAGGATCAGAGATAGCTGCTAAGAAGGCTATACTCTTCGATCCTACATTCGACCCCACATCGTATGATGAACAGTTCGCTGGCATAAAGAGCTATGACTATGCTTTCAGTACATATCATACAGCATTCAATGAGCCTAATGATAAGAGACTCATGGGTTCATCAGACACAACTAATCCTCTTAGTGTATTCGGTGGAGACTCTGGTACAGTATATGCCAATGCATCAGATGCACTCAAGACAGTATATGAATACTTCACTAAGAGAATCTGTCTCTTCGCTGTTGGTTTTGACGGATGTGGTATAGATAACTCAAGAGTATTCAGAGTGTCTAATACCAAGTGGATTGCTCCATATGGATATACTAACTACACTATCATCGATGATCCTGGCATGATCAATGATGAAGCAGTAGACAACTGTCTCGTACCGTTTAAAGTAAAGGCAGCCAACAGTGACCTTGGAGCTACAGATAGAGGAATCTACTTCGGTCGTTGTACTACAGGTACATCACCTAATCAGTTGATATCGTACTTCTTCAAGGCTTTCGATACAAACCCAATCATTCACTATAGATGGGCAGATGGTTCTGGCATCATTGACTCTGCTACAGATATCTTCAGAAGCGATAAGATCTCTGATGCTGATGTGGTAGTAGAACTTCATATGACTATCTCTGCATCAGATTGTAGAGAGTACTTCAAGAACCTTGATGCTCTAAGTTCTGCTAGAATCAACAGCATCTCACTTTGTACAGCAGTACCATATCTTGGTAAGGATGCTTCGGGAGATGCAGACTACAAGAAGTTCTATCAGGACATCAGACCATTCACCAAGTTCAACTTCCCTAATGAATCCCTCTCTGACACTTCTAAGGGAATTGAAATCTCCTACTACTTATACTTCTAAAAAAAGAAAGTTGTAGTGGAAGAGAGAAACAGGGGACTCATACGAGTCCCCTGTAATTTTCCTCTAAGAAGGAGATAAACTTCTTTACTTCCTTCCTTATCAGCTTTTCTTCCTCTGGCTCATCCTCAGATAAGCATTCGATTTCTTCTTCGAAATCGGAGAGCCTGCTCATGAATGAGTCATTCTTAATTCTTGGGTTCTCTGACACTATGATATAAACCTGATACATCGTGCGCCAGGTCTCTATTATCATTCCGCCGTGTTCGGCGATGAAACTATATACAGTTTCATCATCATTAGCTGTATAAGCCTTGAGTACATCATACAGCTCTTTTACATATTTTGGTGCTTTTATCATATAAAGTCCTCCTTCTACCAAACAGATCCGTTTGGCTTTGTATACCTTAATGATATGCAACCAACCTTCAGTTTAACGATAACAGATAGTCGGTGGGATTGCTCCCACCGACATTATCTTATGTTCCGAATGCTTCACCTGGATCCATCTTGATATACTTATCTGTAGAGTCATGGAAAGCTTTCATTGATATCAGCTTTACACATGATGCGAGCTGAGGAGATGCTGTACCGACATTCTTTACTCCAAGTAAGTAGAAGAGATCTCCAGCACACTTGTTACAGATCTTCTTACCCTTACACATAGAAGCGAATCTCATCTTTACAGTCTTACCTCTATACTTATCCATATTAGTACTATCGAGACGAACCAGTTTGCTCCCCTCTACGATGTATGAGTACATCATCATTCTCATACGTGTATTATCGAGGGTTATCTGGATAGTCCTCGTGGTACCGCAATCTGAGCCTTTCTCGTCAAGTACGACGTGCTGGGTTGCACCCAAGAAGAGCTTCTCAGAGTAGCCTCCTGCAGCTGTATTCTTTGCACGAGCATAAGGACCTGCTGCAAGAGAGTTAGCCATAGCAGAATAGTCTTCCTTACTTACACCTTCCATATAGTTAGAAGTGATAAGGTTGTAGCCCTTAGTAGGGTCTGCATCTTTCTGAGCTCCCTTGATGACATACATGTTCTTGAAGTTGTTACCCCAGTCTGCACCAGCACCAGAGTTGATACCATCCATACAAGGATCACCATCAAGCTTCTCTTTACAGTAGTCAAGCAGCTCTTTCTCAATCTTGTTCATTGTAAGAGCATCTCCAGCAGCGAGTTCTTTCTCGTACTTCTTGAAGAGCTCTTTCTTCTTAGGCTCTATAGTTTTACCGATAGTAAGCATTGCCTCTGATGTAGTAGGACAGATGATGGTACTGTATGGCATCATCTTCTGCATAGCATCAATCATTCTCTTATATTGAGGAACAGTGAGTCTCTCTTCCAGTATAGCATAAGAGAGTTTTGTTAGAAGGCCCTTAATGACCTTCTTTGTTACAGGTACATTGATGTATCCAGATTCTTCGAACACTCCACTCCATGATAGACATCCCTTATTGAAGAGCCAAGCTCCGATAGTAGTAGTGAATACGTTCTTGTTGTTATGGAAAGTTCCCTTCGGAACCTTGAACCAATCGTATGGGTGGAATCTTACCTTACCGTTGAACTCTCCGAAGTACTCCATTGCTATAGATAACTTCAGACAATCATGATCACTCAGATTCAGTATCTCATCGAGATCTTCCTTCTTAGTGATCTCCTTAGCGACACGTTTGACAGCCATGTATAGACCTCCTTGTTTCAAATTCATTACTTAATTGTTCAACCAGTCAATAATGGTTAGACTTACATACTATAGTACCGTAAGGAGGTAGAATTATGGCGACAGTCGAACTGATTTTCGAGGATGGAGAAGAACCCAAGAAGCCGCAACAGCAAGGGTATGTTCTTCTAAGTTCTGTAGACCAAGCTACGAGAGACAAGATGCTCTCTAACTATAAGCCACCTAATATAAAGAAAGAAGAAGATGAAGAACCACCTGAGATAGTGAAGTCTAAGGTGATAGTCATCAATAGTATCAAAGTTATTGCTGAACAAGATACAGAAGGTAACTTTACCTTTGAGATCAAAACAGAGTTCGGCAAGTTATCAGACGGCTCCTCAATCGAAGGCATCGATATCACTGCGAACGAGGATATCGAGTTCGATGAGAATATGACGCTAAAGAAGTTAAACACAATCGTTCGTAGATGTGGAATACTTGAGAAGTATGGTGAGTACTTCGTTCCCGATCCAGAGATCGTAGTAAACTCATACGAGATCTCAGTAAAGAAGCAGTATAGATTCTTCGAAGAGTTCAACGATGGTATTCAGACTGTTAGTGAGATCTTCGAGTAGTAGGAAGTTATGGAACCCGTAACGATTCTATAATATAACACAAGGAGGAATCTAGCCCATGTTAAGCGACTACCAAAGATACGAAAAGAGGACAACTCTTTCCGTAATACCCGTATCATCAAATCCCAAAACAAGACAACAGTATAGATATGAGACGTCTCTTGAACTAATAGACCTTGATAAAGAAAGAGAAGCTGACCTTATGAGAGGCAAAGGTATGATCATCGAGAAGCGTCAGGATATCAAGAAAGACCTTAAGTCAGACAAGAGTATCTTCTCTTCATTCTTCGGTCCCACACTGAATGATCAGGATGCATACTCTAACCGTTACAGATGCAAGTGTAATCATCTCAATGGTAGATTGCACTATGGACAGATCTGTGAGTTCTGTCATCAGCCTGTAGACTATATGGGTGATGACTTCGAGAAGTTTGGATGGATCTGTATAGACGAGAAGTATTGTCTGATTCATCCTAATATGTTCAAGTCTATCTCTGCATTCATTGGTGCTAAGGAGTTTGATGCAATCATAGACAATGATGATAAGATAGATGTAGATGGTAAACCTATTGAGGTGAAGCCTAGTAAGAGTAGCCCATTCGTAGGATTGGGTATACTTGCATTCCGTGATCGCTTTGACGAGATCATGGAGTTCTATAGAAACAAACATGTTAAGAAACCAGAGAAGATGGAGTACTATGAACACATCATGAAGTATAAGGACATTGTGTTCACTCACTCTATTCCTGTATACACTACACAGTTGAGACCGTTCAATCTTGACGACAGTCAGTTCAACTTTGACGGTAACAACTCTCTATACAATATACTTGCAGCTCAGGCTACAAGAGTCAATCGTAACCAGCTTGTCTCTAGACGTACTGGTAAGCCTGCTAAACAGATCCTATATAGAATGCAGTCTAAGTGGATGGAGATCTATGCAGATCTCGAGAAGCAGCTCTCTCATAAGAAGGGACTTGTACGTTCTACTATAGGTGGTAGATATAACTTCTGTGCTAGATCGGTAATCGTTCCGAATAGTGATCTTGAGATAGATCAGGTTATACTTCCATATGCAACTATGGTAGAACTCCTTGAGTTCAGAATAGTTAATATCCTCTCAAAGACTATGCCTCGTCACATTGCATATCAGAAGTGGTTCATGGCAACTATCAATCCAAGCAGAGAGATCTATGACATTATGATGAACATAGTTAACTCCGAGTATGTCGGAGTACTTATCAATCGTAATCCGTCTATCTGGTCTCTGTCAGTTCTTCAGATGCAGGTAGTAGGAATCCACTTCGATTCATATGCTATGTCCCTGCCACTTGAGATCCTCTCTGGACTCAATGCAGACTTCGATGGCGATACTCTGAACTGTATGTACATCATCAATCAGGAGTTCCTCAAGGCATGTATGGAAGTATTCAACCCACGTTACGTTGGACAGATCTCCAGAAACACTGGTCTGTTTGAGACTAATGTATCTCTTCAGACTAACAATCTCATCTGTCTCAACAGCTTTGTTAATCTGTCTATGGATGCTTATGATCAGAATGATCTCGATGATATTCAGGCTTGTCTCGATCTTGAGCCTAAGGTTGCATAGATGTAAACAGACCTAATGGAAGGGATGGCTCGTTCCATCCCTTCTTTTTTGTTAACATATGAGTAAAATAGCAGCGGTGCTGTTATGAAATTCTCCTTTTGATGAGTATACATATACTCCAAACTAATCAAGAAAGCGAGGTAAACACACTATGGCAATGCCTAAGAACAAAGCAGTTGAGGTTGTAAGAATAGCTGCAGACCCTAAGATGGCTACTGACCAGATCAACGATGCTATCAAGGCTATCGAGGATGCTGAGGGTACAGATGTTACAGTAGAGGCTCTCTACTCTGACACAGTGATCCTTACCTATGCTCCTGCTGGTGCTGAAGCAAAGGAAGGCGGTTCAGATATCGACGACAATGGCGGCGATGACAACGGCGATGACAATGCTGATGATAACGGCGGCGAAGGCTAATCCTTAACAGAACACACAGTCCCCAGGGCAAACGCTCTGGGGGCTTCTACTGACAAAAAAGAATTGCCCGAGGAGAGAACCACTCTCCTCGGACTGTCATGTTTTTTGTATTTGAGAACCTATAGTTTGTTACGTGTGATTGGGTTTCTCTCTTAGTGCTTGTGCTTGTTTCAATACGCCGAATTAGCGTATCCTATAACTGTCTCTGCATACCAGCTGTAGCTTCCTGCAGCGTGGCCGTAGTAGCCAGTATTATAGCCTGCCAATGCATCATAAGTAGAGCCATTGCCGTAATATCCATAGGCTCCGCTAAGGCAGTAAAGTGATATCTCCAAATTCTGGTATGGGTCGGAAGCCCAATCCCAATAGCCATTACCAGTGGAGTTGTTGTAGCTCTGAGCAGCTACTGGTGTGATACCGCATAAGTTTGCACATGCGGTTCCCATTGTTGACTCTGCCATCATGACACCGTACATGACAGAAGGGTCTATTCCATAGTCTGCACAGCGGTCATAAAGATACTGTGCATCAATCGGACTATTGAAAGTCCATCCGTTAATAGTAACGGATCCATTGCCTCCTATGATCTGTTCATTATAGTTCTGAGGCTCTGGATGTGGTTCTGGAGCTACTGGTTCAGTCTCTACCACCTGTTCGGTTGTTGTAGCTACTGTAGTAGTCTCTGTGGTTGTGGTGGATGTAGTCGAAGTAGACGTACTTGTTGTAGTCTTCTTCGTGGTTGTTGATGTAGAAGTTGTCATAGTGGTTGTTGTTCTACACTCTGTAGAAGTAGTAATAGACTCACCTTCTGCAGTCACCATATCGTTCTTAGTATCGCTACTGAAAGTTACCAGCAGGACTATGACTGATACGAGTGCTGCTACAAAGATAGTAGCTATCACCCTTCTATTCTTTCTTGCATCCATATTCATTGTCAATCTCTCCTTTCAAGATTGCTTGGTTCTCAAGGATACATGACAATAATATATAGTTGTAGCGTCAGTTAAGATACAGATAGTCCCCTACCCGTTAAGGTAGGGGACTCTGTCGCTTCATTCTTCATTCTTCTTTTCCTGATAGTCTGCATAATCAAGTACAGGGATGATCTTGAGACTTTCATCTTTCATCACTTCGATGATAGATTCCATCTCTTCCTCCGTTTTCGTTGTAGCGAATTCAGAGATGATGATACCAAGCATGTTATTATCATCATCATATAGTGCAAGGAATCCTGCCGATAACACTCCAGCCGACTTAAGCATATTCTTAATAGCTGGGAAGCGGTCATCTTCCTCGTTGTTAAGTATATACCCAACCTGGCTAGAAACAAGATAACTTATACTCTTGTCGAATGTGCTCAAAGGTAATCCTTGGTGTTGTAGGACTTTTCTTGCGACTAATGTTCCCCGTTTCATGACTTCTGTTAGACATGATATTTTGATGAATGGTAGACCGTGACTAGTGTTAGTACCATTATGAAATACATACACTGACGTTCTATCTGCATTCAACTTGTCCGCTAGAACTTCTAATGTGGATCTGATAGGGATAGACATCTTGATAAAGATATCGACGAGCTCTTTATGCTCTTCTTTATCTTTCGTCTTCTCTTCTTTGGAGCTTGCTAGATTGTCAAGGATTGCCTCGAACATCGTTTGGTTCTGAGTCTGAATTAGATTCTGAGTCTTCTGATAGGACTTCAGCATGATTACCATCACAGCAAGTATTATCACTAAGAACACTGCAGCTATAACAATCAATGCACCATACCTATTTATCAACTCAGCGTACCTCTCGACAGTATCTGGAGAGGTTGCTTCATTAGCAATTTCAGTTGTTGTAGACATTTGACACTTTCATCTCCTTTCGTAGATTATAGTATAGTTCTGACAGTAAAGTGTGGGTGGATTTCTCCACCCACATCATCGTCATGATTTAAACAATCTCCACCAATCGTCGTCTCCAGCTTCTTTGTTGATATTGTAGAGTCTCTGAAGTATGACATCGTTTCTAGGATACTTTACACCTACGAAGTCATCTTCATCCATATCGCTTGTAGATACTGGGAAGAGAGTCTCTAGCTTATCTATAGGAAGATTGTAGAGCATCCTGTCAAGTATAGACAACTTGTTGTAAGACTCAAGAGACTCGAATGGAACTATGTTTACTTGATCTGGTGAGTGAGAGAGTCCATCCTTAGAGAACACGAAAGAGTTGATCTTGTAATTATCCTCGAAGTTGAGAAGCTGTATAGGATAGTGCTTAGTCTCTTCATTGTTTAGAATGTCAAGAGGTTGCAAGAACTTAGTGATTCTCATGGTAGATGTAGAGACATCGTAGATATGGTCTATATCCACCTTCTTACCATTGACAAAGATAAACATTGAGTTCTTATTGCTGAAGTTATAGAGTGGAGTAGTAAGTTTGATGAAACCCTTCTGATCTGCAGGGAGATAGTTGTATGATTCAAGATTTGAATAGTCTTCTATTATACCTTCTATCTCAGGCTCTGGTGTCTTGTATTGACCGAAGTTCTCTACATAGCTATTGATATTAGTAAGTATCTCTGGTATGTAGAAGATATCGAGAGAGTCACCCTCTTGAGCATTAGGTGTATCTATATAGATCTCATACTTAAAGAGAGGTGTACCATCTACAGGTCTAGACATTACACTACCATGAGGTATAAGACGTCCATTCTTGAAAACCATGAACTGGTCATCGTTTACACAAGTAATAAACTCTTCTGGAAGTTCTATTCTGTTAACTTCTTGAGTTACGTCGACGTGGAAGTACCTAAACTGGCGCTTTGAGCACAGTGTAATATCCGCAGGAGCGTTCAATTCATCATTCGCGGGTAAAGTACCTGTTCTCTTGTTCAAACCGTCTTGTAGCCAGAATCCACCTATACCAGACCACGCAAATGCGTAAGCTCCTATAGACTCAAGAGTAGTTGGTGCGTAGAAAATTATAGTTAATGCTGTACATCTAGCGAATGCATATGCATCTATAACTTTAAGTCCTTCTGGGAAGTAACCATCTGCTTCTCCATTATAACGTCCTATTTGTTCAAGCTTAGTACAGTCTTGGAAAGCAGACATACCGATATATTCAAGAGAAGATACATTATCCTCATGCTCGAATCTGACTCTACGAAGTCTTTGACAATCAAAGAACGCACAGTTCTCTATTCTCTTGATAGACTTAGGTAGATCAATGTTTCTTAGAACGTTAGTTTGAGCGAATGCATAAGGCTCTATCACTTCGAGTGTGTCATCAGCATTGATAGTTATAGACAGTCCAGTAGGAGCTGAACTCTTTATATACTTAACGTATCTGAAAGCTTCTCTTCCGATAATATGAATCTCTTCAAGATTGAATGTAGTAATCGTGGCTCTGAGAGACAGAACGATATCAACGAACTCTTTAGTCAGTGTGAAGTTTGAACCAGCACCATAGACGGTAAGTTCGTTGACATTGTTAGGGATAGCTTCTCTAATCGCTTCTTCAGAAGCTCCACAATATACTCTTGCAGTTGCCATATGTATTCACCTCCTTATTCTTCTTCTTTGTGTATGGTATAGTAAGCAGGAGGATTTTCTGCAGCACAAAGAATATGGTTGATATTAGTACCATAGAACCAGCTATTGTCTTTAGCTACCTGTATGATACCATGTACATCTCCTTCAAAGACTGTATGGCTATTACTCATCTTGGAGCAGAATGCAAAGCAGTGAGAGCCAAGACCTGGCTTAGCTTTATACTCAGCCATTCTATCTGGGTTAGGATCATTGCTAGAGAAACGTACACTTCTTGAGTTGAGGAAGTTGCTTATGAGTGGTTGAATGAAATACTCTCCACCACCTTGACGAGATACTCTATGAAGACCATTGAGTTTGTAGTCCTCCATATACTTGAATACACCATAGTAATTATAGGTAGGATCGTTATGGTGAGCTTCATATGAATAGATATGATAGTAGAGAGGATACTTGGTTACAGTAAACTGAGCATCAGTGTTCTGCTTGATTCTCTCTTTATATGGGTTAGTGTCGATGATGTTTGTCATTACCATGAGGTCTTCTGGTGCGAATACAGAAGTATCGCATCCGATTACCTTACCCCAAGTAGTTTGACCCATTATATGTCCAGCACTGCAGTACATAGTAGCACGATTATCGTCAGTGTTGTTGTGATAGCTTGTCTTGACGACATCGTTGTTTACATTACGGAACCATACGAACTCCCATATATCATTTGGGTTGTTAGGACAGTCATTTATCCTATCCATCTCGAAGAAGATATCGAGACCATCTTCACGTATAGTGTTATACTTAGAATAGAGAAGGCCATTCTTAAAGAGCATAAGCTTAGACTCTCTATTACCACTATTTACCATAGGTACTCTAAGAGTAGAACCATCATCTGGATCCATATAGATCATAGACTGCATTTCAGCTCCAGTCTTAGTATAGCTAAATGTAGGATGGATGATAGACTTCTCTATCTTATCAGGGTCGTATCCAATGATGTAGTCTGTAGCTTCATAGAGATCTCTGAAGTAGTCATTGTAATCTCTGTACTTAAAGTCGAACACTTCTTCCAGAAGACCAATGTTGTTGATGATGAGATCCATATTATCTCCATAGACAAACATCTCTGGAAGATTCTTACGGAGACACCATTCATCAAGAGCATCAGGATTGAAAGCTGCTACGAAGGCATCATCTATGACAGCACCGATAGTGTCTTTAACTATCTGAGTATCTGTAGAGAACATTTCGTCTGCTATCTCGTGAAGCTTAAGCTTAGTCTCATAGTTCGTATACCAGATGAACTCGTCTGTAGGAGTAGATCCTTCTTCCATGTTGTCGAAGTGCATGATATCCATATGAATCTGCCATACTGGATCCTGAGCAAGGTCATAGATACGATCTATGAAGAGTTTGATGTTTGATTCTAATGTCGCTACATAACGTTCATAATCTTGGTTAACAAGAGTCTTGTTCCAGAGTCTCATAACGTTATCTTGGTCATATACTACTTTCTTGTTGTAGAAAGCTCTGAAGTACATACTGTTGAGTGAAAGAGGTCTAAGCTCTTCACTGTTATAGTATCTCTCTACATAGTCTATAGTATCAGGATTCACCTTGACATTAACATGATTGAATGGATGCCATGTAAGATCTATGAGATCAGTATTATCGAACTGAGCGATGACACCTCTAGCACCAGTATTATCTTTACAATCCTTAGTGAAGAAGAATGAGAAGACATTAGACCTCTTGATCTTGTTCTCATAAGGAAGATTGCTTGTGGAGAACTTGTAATTGTAGTACAGAGGATTCATGGTTGTGTTAGACTTACGAAGGGCATCAAACTTGATATCAAAGTCTTCTACGTATATATCGTCATGTACTGGGTATATAGCGTAAAGAAGATAGTTGTAAGCTGACTGTCTCTGATTACTTGTACGATAGATGTGATCACTCCAAGTGTCATCAAATCCTTTCCAACAGAACAGATCATACTTACCTTCTATCATACTATCATTCCAGTTATTAGGTGTGAGATAGTATACAGGGAACGGGAATCCGACACATCTAATGTAAGGCTCATTAGACACTATATTCTTGAGATTGGTAGTTCTAACTACAAGAGTTACGTAAGTATCTCTTTTGTCTGAAGTAAATACTACGTTATGCCAAGCAAGTGGATGACCGTCTATGAAGAACAGGAAAGGGGCAATAATATCTCTTCTCCAAAGTTCCTCTTGTGTGCAAGGTATTCCAGTATCAATGATAGTACCAAGGGCAAGTGGTGTATCGCCATCTATTAGAAGGTCTTCTTCTTGAGCTGCCGTGGGAGCTATATCAACGAGGAAGTTATCATTGAGTTTAGAAGCCTTAATAGCTTTGTTGACATCGAAGTCGAATACGTTTGCCTTAAGACTATTGAGAGTATCAAGAGTACCCTCATCATTCTCATCTACTGGTGGTATTGCATAGCTGGATACTATATGAATAGTACCATTGATGAACTTCAGAGAGTGCCCTTCATGCATAGCTTCAAGATTCTCTGTGTTGTTCATATATGGATTGAAGTTAAGACGATAAGTGAATCTCTTAGTAGTCATAACTTCGCTACTAGCCACAAGGTCCTTATCATTCATGATATGGTCTTCTACTACAAATGTAGAAGCGTCTGGAACGAATGTACCACTATCCTCAGAGTTGACTCTCATGTGGAGTGTATCATCGTTTATTCTCGCTGATACTGGCTCCTGAATGTAGAAAGGAACCGCATTAGAGTTATGATAGTCGTTCCATGTTTCTGTGCATGTTCTAAGTCTCTCTATAGTGTGTCTATAGAGATTGTTATAATACGAGTCTACCTGCTGTATAGGCTGTTGATTGAACAGATGACTAGTACTACCGAGCTCTTCGTAGTTGTTTGTAGTATCTGAAGGGTAGTTATAGTCTTCGTATATAGCAGGAAGCCCGTTCAAGGGAATATCCCTTGAACGAGCAGACACGTCTCTTATGAAATTGCTCATACTAAAACACTGCCTTTCTCAATAACAGATTTTGTATATGATACGAGAACGTTGCCGATTACCTTTTCGATTGTCTTCTGGTTGTTCATGTAAGCACCAGTATATGCATCAGTCAGCATAGCTGAGAATGCAGGGAAGTACTCCATAGCAAACGGTGTGTTTGAACCATAGAGGAACATCCACTTGTCCACGATGTTATCTATCTTGAGGCTAGGAGCCTTTATAGATCTAGAGAGACAGTCAATGAAGAACTTGAGGTTGATGAAGTCATCTTCCTCGTCTATGCTAGCGATGATCATATCCTGTTCTCTTTCAGAGAGTCCGCAGATCTTACCAGCTACACGCTTCATATTTGTGTCAAAGTTTTTGCAGAGTATGTTTCTTACGAAGTAGATGCAGCAGAGATACTGACACTTACTCTTAGTTGACGGGATAGCAGATATCTTAGTGAGATAATCTACTACATGTGTCATAAGACTAGAGAAAGCATTCATAGCCTGCTCAACGATGGTTACAGTGAGAATCTTATCTTCTGCCTTGTGGTAGATAAGAGTTACCATAGCATTCAGAACGTCTGCTATGAGTATGTCGATGTTACGACACTTGAACTCATTGCTTTCACGGTCTCTATATACAATACCAGTAACGTCTATGAAGACCTTAAGGTCATTAGACTTGCTTCTGATATCCTTGCAGCAGAATACACGGAACTGAGTGTTGATAGGCTTTCCGTCTTTAGCAGAAAGAAGGATAACGTTCTTAGATGTAAGAACTTTAGTGAGTGCAGGAGAGAGCTGTCTCTTCTTGAACTCATACTTTACGTCGTCGAATGAGCTGTCCATTACAGGGATCTGCTCAGCGTTCATGATGAACTTAAAAATTTTCTCCTCATAGGGAAACTTGTTATATAAGTAGGTTGTACCATAGTTCTTAGGCATGTTAAGCCCTCCTTTACGAGATTTGATTATTATAAAGTTCGGTCAGTAGTGATCTAGTCCGTCCAGGTAACATAATGGTAAGGGTTGAAAGAGTTCATGTGTACTTCCTTTCTAAAAAAATAAATGGGACGGGCTAGAGCGTTATGCTCTAGCCTATCCTTCGCGTCGTTTTTAGTTATCCATATACATTGCTTCACAAGCATTGGAAGCTGTAGGGATCTCGTGTTCGTCTACGTCTACCTTGGATACTTTATCATACTCCATACTTGAAGGAAGCATGAAATCTTCCCAAACGATTCTATCGAGAAGAAGTAACTCTTCACAAGTAGGATCAGACTTATATCTTTCTTCAACCCAAAGTATAAGCTTTGCCCAGCTTATCGTATCACCAGGATTGAGAAGAAGATCGATGTCTACAATACTGAGTGTGTTAGCTGTATCGACGAATGTAGATGACCAAGAGTGTCTCATAGCATCATGCGGATTCTTGCAGATATCTTCTATCATCTTAAGGTATCTGAATATCCCCAAAGGCTCACTCTCTCCAGGATGATTATGAGCTATAAGAGACTCAATGGCTTTGATATAGTTATTAGAACCATGAGTATGTATAGAGTCAAATCTCTTGATTATTGATGAGAGGTATCCGCTACCGCCAGTGTGTCTTGTGATCTTTACTATATACTTTCTATCACCATCGAGACAAGGATTGTCTACTCTACAGTACACCTTAAAGTCTTCTGTTTCGATAGTGTATCTAGAGTATTCAGGGTCATCTTCAATACACTTTGAGTAAGCATGTTCACTGCAGCGATTGTAGTATGTACACTTATAGCTGTAGTGATCAGCACCACATTCTTTGAGATTCTCATATGCTATCTTGATGGGCTGAGCGACATAATCGTTCAGTTCCTTATCGAATCTCATTTCAGCTCTATAAAGTGCCCATATTGAGCTGTGATTTGTCAGGTAGAAGTATTCTTTAGCAGGCATACCATTCTGATCACCTTTTATGTAATAGATATTTACATCATAACATGCAATGTTTACAGCTCTCTCTATAGCGTTCTTCATCTCTTCATCATGTTTCATTATACTCCATGTAAGCTTCATAGCCTTTCCGCTAATAGCAAACTCATACTCATCATTGCCGTCTGCTAATGTCTTATAAGAAGCACTACCATTTTCATTAGTTGTTATATAGCCAATCTGTTTGCTATGATGAATAGCTTCAATCTTTCCATTCTTTTTGACGATAGTAGAACCAAAAGCATCGTCACCAGAATGAGAAACTTCTATATTCTTACCGAGCTTAAGGAACTTTAAACCAATAATCTCGTGGTTTTCAACCTCTGCGATGATACTGCGATCAACAGAGATTAACTGACGATTGACATCTTCGTATCTCGAAGGTACCACTTCTGATGATATCTCGGGGAGCAGTTTGAACTCTACATCTTTGAGGAAAGGATTGTTGTCATTGGTAAGAATGCACTTAAAGCGCTTACCATTACTAAAAGGAGATTCTGTGTAACAGTTTCTCTTTATCTTATATCCTTTGATTCTATTGGGATTTTTTAACTTCTTAGAGAACTTGCTGTGGTTGTCGGGAAGAATTGTTGTACCAGACATTCTTGTTTCAACAAGTCTTGTAGTCTTTCCTTCATGGTTTCTATCATAGAGGTTAAGTTCCTCTGTTTTGGAAAGAGGAGATGTTGACGTTGAATGTCTGATATTAAAGAGCGGCTCACACTTATACCAGAATGTCGATCTGTTAGGGTCAAGTGAGTCTATGCTGAATTCGAAGTTGTAGCTTTCATGATACTCCTTCATGTTAGGATCTAAGTCAACAGCGATGGTAGCATTAGCTGTTGTTCCGTCTGTGCGTCCTTCTATCTTAATTTCGATCATTGTAATTACCTCCGTTTATATTGAAGTCTTGAACGCGTTTATTATGTTCAGACTTATACCAAGAATCTGAGAGATGTATGTCTTCTTGAGACCATCTTTGAGCATCTCTCTCATAACTGTTAAATCCGTGCTCTTCTTATAACATTTGTCGAAGTCTCCAATGAGAACTCCTATGTAGTCATCAGTTTCTACCGATATACCTACATCTTTAACTTTGTGATGCTTTTCGAGAGTGATGGACCTTACGCTGATAACTGTGTCGGGGTCGATATCCATCACCGTGCAAGCAGCAAGACCACGTCCAAATATATCAGCCATCGTAGTCCCCTCCAAGTTTACGTTCGCATGCTTCTCTATGCTTCATCTCAGCAGACTCTTTAGTTATATTGAGTATCTGAGCGATCTCTTCATATGAGAAGTCATTGTATTCCATCGACCAGATCATATCAAGAATGTCGCCTTTGTCTATGGGCCATTCCTTTGCCCATCCCGTAAGGGTGTAGACGGCGTAAGTTCTCACGCCGTCTTTATTATAGTACTCAAGAATTGTACCTACAAGTGTAGGTCCATTGTTGCCAGGAATGTTTCTATAAAGGTTCTGAGTTCTAATGAGATCGTTGTGACCTATCTTCATGAACTTAAGAGCCTCATTAGTACGCTCAATCAAAGTTTCCATCAAAAGTCATCTCCTTCACCGTCTTCTTCTGGGAACAGCTTATCTACACGTTCAATCAATGCTTTAGCCTCTTCTTTAGGAAGTATGAATGAGTTGAAATCGATATTATTGAAGAGCTGTAAGTAACGTCTGAGTCTTTCGTCTTCATAGAAATACGATCCACTTTGACGAACCCAGCTATCAATCTTACAAGGATCCATCAAGTTGTCTATGATGTCGTTCATTCTGAAGTAGGTAAAGTTGAACTTCCCGTATGGTAAACTTGTAACAGGTATAACCATTGTTGAATGATCCATTGTTGTTTCTATAAGACTATTGAAGAATGTATAGATAGACTCTGGAACTGGAACAGTTATCCTGCTCTCGTTCTCGGTATCTATGTAAGCATCAACAGCGTCAAGATACTCATTGAAATCGATTTCACCTTCTATGACATCGCTTAAGAACTTAGCTATATCATGGTACTTGTTTATCATTGATTCTATATTGACCTTGAATAACGTTTTGTTTCTGTTATCATGATCAAGATAGATGATCTCTTTCGTGACAGTAGTATTGCCTATTCTGTTTGTGATCTTGACGTTCGACTTATCAGGACTAGTCTCTGTCATTGTTTCATATACGACCTCTTTAGCCCATACTGGTATAAACGTATCATAACAGTTCTTCACTTCAATATACTTACCATCAGCTTGTGTGTATGAGTACGCTATATAGATCGGCATAGCACATTTATTGTAGAATGAATTGTACTTCACTTCATTGTCATCGGTATACGTAATCTGATAGTAGCTACAAGAATTGTTCAGCGTTGATATCTTTCTGACAGAGAAGAGAGATCGCTTATTGAAGACATGATTCTTGATCTCCTCTGGAATGAATTCATTCATTGCCCTTTCATAGATCTTGTTTACAATGAACTCTTCATCCTTTGAAGCAAATGGATTGCACGAAGTGAATCCATCTTCTTTTACAAATCCAATGACACCATTCGTGCATACATCACTGTTGACAGATCGTTCAATGTTAGTGTATGAAAAGCGATTACCGATTGGATCGCTATAGTACTTTACCATGGTAGTAGATATGTTATACATAAATTTGTCTATGTCTAATGATACCCTATTACCACCGAAGTCTACAGCCCATATATTGCCTTCACGATTGTAATGTACATCTATGTGTATGTCATCCAAGTTAGCACTGATCTTGCCGATATCTCCATTTTCGTAGTATGATGCATATACTGAAGGAAGTGTAGTTACAGATTCAGAGACATACTTATTAGTATTACCCTTACTACGCTTATGATATGATACACCTGTATAACCCTCAGGTGTTCTGTACTCTCCTGCTTCTCCTGTTTCGTACATACTACGATCTATAGGTCTATTGAAGCAGTAGTCCTGTTTGGTTAGAGTTCTACCTCTAGTTAGATTGCAGTGTTCATGCTCTTCGAAGACATTTTCAAACTCGTTCTTAGTGAAGAACAACGTGAACTTATTCATCAAAGAGATATCTGTACTGTTATACTTTCTGATGTATGCCAGTCGACTTGATGGCTCTCCTGGTGTTGGTACATTGAAGAAGTAACTTATGAAACCATCTTTAGGGTCATCGACAGGGATTCTACCACCTCTTTCAAGATGCAGCGTTATGTCTTTACAGCCTTCTGACTTCACAGTAATGACTGTATGCATAGTGCTTAGATCTGAGTATCCATCGATCTCGAATGTTGTCTTTAAAGGTTTGTGCTGTTGTTCTGCCGTCATCCAAGGTGACGGTATTGTTAAACGTGGATTGTTCATAATTAGTCCTCCTCTTCAAGTTCGTCGCCTACACTAGCAGTCTCCAGCATAAGGCGAATGTTTGCTATTCTTCTATTGACGGGCTCTATGCTGCAACCCATCAGATGTGCTATTGCCCTCTGTGTGAAACCGTATGCATACAGAAGGAATATGATGTACTGGTTGTTGTTGAGTCTCATAGTCTTCTTTGACTTAGTAGACATGTTAACTACCTTGTCGTGTCTCTCGCCAACGATCCACTTCTTTATGTGTCCGTTGTCGCTCACGATGGCAGCATACTTCTCATCTGCTACCTGGAATACAATCATGATTCCCTTAGCTCCTTCTGAGGAGACTTCTGAGAGATCATGTACGTGTGTAATCTGACTAGGACGGATACCAAGTCTCTTAGCTGCCTTGTTTGCTTTAGTCATTATACTCATTCTTGCCATCGTTCTTTCTCCTTTCATACTTGTCGATGATTGCTTGTAATCTGTTGCTTAGATCAGATAACCGTAAGTGGGTACGGTCATATTTGATCTTGACAGCATCTTCTGGATCTAAATCTTTTATATCGGATACCTCTAATATCTGCTTGATTATCTTTATCCTATTTCCTATAGTAGACACAGAAGTGTTCAGTGCTTTAGCTATATCGTTTTGCTTATAGCCCATAACACCATAGAGAACCATTATGTTATAGATATTATAGGTGTCATAGGGATTTATATTATATCTTTCTTCTTCATATTCAACAACAAAGCCGTTATCGCATACGAAACAGTAATGTATGTCAAAGCACTCTGTATAATTTACCATAAGGCAGTTATCAAGATTGTAATGGTAGAATGCAGAATAGTTCGCCCTAACATTGAAAAGATCTATTACGCTCACTATGTTATAAGATTCGATAGAGAGTCTAGCAGTTGCGTTTGCGATTCTTTCGTATAACCTCATCGTTCTTTCTCCTTTCATCAGAACGGTGTTTGATTTAGAATCTCTCTATAGCGCCTCATGATCGCGCTACTGAGGATCATATAGTCGGAATACCTAACTCCATCGCCCGCTGAATCATAAACTTTGAAGTTAAGTCCCTTTACTGTGAATTGCATGCATGGGTCTCCATTGTCATTGAAGTTGATATCGAACCCCTCATTCTGGACCCAATCACATACGTTGGAAGCTACTCTGTCGACAATGTGATTATACTTCGTTACAAAGACAGCTTCTTTTCTTGTAATGTCTGTCTGGTTCGCTTTCTTGTAGTAAGTCATCTGCTCTTCGATGCCGCCCTTCTTCCAGGTGTGGCCCTTCACATTGACGAATTGAAGTAGTGTGAACCATTCATCATGATGCACTATCATACCGATGATAGCGCTGATAATTTCGCAGTTCTTTACTGGAGTGCCGCACTTAGTGAGCATGTAAGGAACTACGATTCCATTTCTCTTCTCACAAGTGTAAGTCTTATACCAACCAAAGACCCACTCTGTGAGAGTATGGATTGCGTACTCTGAGTCGGAGAAGATCAGATAGGCGTAAGTATGATCTTCAGAACTCTTGTACCTTTCAAATGCCTTCTCTATACCAAAGAGAATAGCTGACAACTCCGCTATGTTGTTCGTAGAGTTGCTATGGTATTTGGAAAAGATCTCTATCTTATCCAGATAAGGCTCGTTCTCTCCATCATTTCTGAGCAAGCCTATTACTGATGACGCTGATGATTGTCCGTCGTGTATACCGCCATCAGTAAAGATACACACGACGTCGTGTTTGGGATGATTACTCCCTTCATCGGCATATGAAATCATGCCTTGTTCCTCCTTTCATTAGAGATGCCCCAAGGACATATCCTTGGGACTCATCTCTATAATATATAATGTCATTCCTGTTTACCTAATACAGTATTGAAGTTATCAGAAGTAGTCTCATAATCCTTAGAAGCTTCCTCTACATCCTTACTAGTAATGAGGTTATGGTAAGCCTCAGCAGCATCGTCTGGACTAGTTAGACTGCATGTGGTAAGCATAAGCACTTCCCAGTCAGTCATTTCATTGGTCGGTTTTTCAAAGAAGCTTTTACTCTCAAGCCATGTCTTACATAAACGTACCTGAACAGCGATGTCGTCTGGTATTTCTCCTATACCAAGCTCTCCACAGAGTCTCTCCTTTATCACTGAATCAAGAGGCTGTGCTATAAGATTAAAGCTCTTCGGAGTTAGCGATTCAACCACTAACTCTCCATTCTCTCCCTTACTAGTTTTGCTAAGAGTAGCAGCCATACCAAAGGATACATCTCCTTCTTTACGTTTAGACTCATTGAGCTTATGTATAGCATCTCCAATCTTCTCAGCCATTTCGAGTATATCGTCATCTGACATTTTGTCGATAGCTGCTTTTCTTAGTTTCATCTGTTCATATTCGCTTTCATCAGTGAAGAAGACTGTAGCATCTATTACTCTAAGTATGAGATCCTTAGCCCACTCTACTTGTTTCTCCTTAGTGATGGCTGGTATCTTCTCTTGTGGTATCTTATCCTTATCGATACACTCTATCTTGTTCTTGTGCAACTCTGGAATCTTAAGATTCTCAAAAGGGTTATTATTCATAGTGAATCCTCCTTAGCGGTAGTATTGGACCAAGGGCAACCACCCTTGGTCCCTACTATGATGTCGCCGTTAGTGTAATAATTAACCCTTCTTCATTACACGGATTCCGTGGTTGAGAAGATTGCAGAGACCTGAGCAGTAACGCCTTGCTACGCCGAGTTCTCCAGTCTTAAGTGCATTGTTAAGAAGGCCCTTGTTTACTTCGTCGCACTCTGCAACTACTACAAGCTGAGCCTGTTCAAGTGAGTACTCCTCACAGAGTTTCTCATGAGCTTCGTGCTCTTCATCGATGTCGTTAGCTTCCATGAACTTATAGAGCATGTCATACTCCACCATGTAGCTCTCGTTACATTCACCGCACTCTCCACATTCACCACACTCATCCTTTATGATCGGAACCTGTGATGCAGGGAAAGATATGCTTCCTACTGTAGCCAGACCAGCCAGAGTGTCCTGGTAGTCCTGTGCTATCTGATCTCTCTCGATATCATCAAGAATCTTCTGATCTGCCTTAGAAGCTTCCTGAAGAATCATTGTGCTTAAGTTCATAATGTAACCTCCTTTGGGTTGTATAGTTTACTTATATGTTCAGCTCACTGAATCTAGGAGGGATTTATCAATCTCCTCTATAGAGTCTATGAGTCTAGACCTAGTTTTTGTTATAGTGTTCTCCACATAGTATCCACCATCGACACATTCTTTCACGGTGAGGTTCTTATGATTCCTCAAGATGTGTCGACACTGTTCCATCTTGTATGGATCTACTACTGGTACAGAGAGAGTTCTGTTACCAACTAGTTCATCTACTGCAGTTTCTATGGTAACACAAAGAGATGTGAACTTCTCTCCGAGTGAAGATATAGAAACTTGTTCAAGGACTGGGGAGTAGTCGAGTTGGTCTGGCGTTAGTATGTCAGACATCTCAGATACCAACCTAGCGAAGTAGTCTACTCTTACAGTCTTCTGAGACTTATACTTAGAGTAAGCTTCTCTTATGATTCGCTCTCCGTTAGTGCCCTTGTACTTGTATATAATACATTCCTTCTGAGCTAGGAGCTTCTTGGTGTTCTTCTTCTTAATCTTACCGTTATCATCCACTGTCAGACAACAATCTGAAGCTATATCGTTGCAGAGAGCATAGCCCTCATCACCACCTGCAAAGGTATGATAGTTCAACAGGTAAGGGTGTGGATTAACATCCGTAGCACCTGCAGGGGGAAGTGCCCCTCCAATCAGGCTTTCATGGATCCTAGAGATAGTATGTGGGTCTGGTTCCATGCTGATCTTTTTAAGCTCAGCGAATATACCGAGTAGCTGAACGAACTCGTTATTAGTAAGTCTAATATAACTATACTCGCCTTGATCAGTAATCATCTTTTCCTTAGCAATCTGTTTAGATCGGTACTCTGGCATCTCTCTGGTGTTCTTGTTGTCTCCACCATCCTTGATGTCAAATACAAGGTTATAGGGGAGATAAAGAGCGTCAGTGATCCAGACGTGTTCTTCACCATTATGTTCATATTTTAAAGTAGGACCAGGTGTTACGAGGTCTGAGGAATCTAAGCCAAGAACTTCATCACAGAACTCAAGGAACTTCTTCTCATAGTTTCCTACGTAAGTTTTGTATGTTCCGTCAGACCATCTATACTTACCAGAGATTGATCTATTAGCGAGCATCTTCTCTTGATGATCCATGTCATTGAGAAGAGTAGGCTTGTTGTAGACTTTCATCATGTTCTTTACAGCATTCTGTCTAGCTACAGCTTTACAGCGATCTGAACAGAAAGCATCATAGCGAACGATCTTCTCGTTCCACATAGTAGGAGCCTTACAGATTCTACAAACTCCACGAGCATCTCCTACAGGCTGTTTGTTGTTACATATATCGAACACTACATGATTAGCAGTGAATCCCTTATCGGGATTAAGCATATCAGAGTGTTCCTTCTCCATATGGGTTACAAGCTTGTCTCTATCAAGAGACTTAGAGCAGTATATACATCTATAGTGTCTACCCATCATGAGTCCTCCTTTCAGGGTTGTATAATTATAGTGATGTTCCAAGACAAAAAATAATCGGCCTGCTGGGGCTGCAGACCGATTACAAGGAGGCTGGGCACGATCTAGCGCTGGATCATGCCCATTCCAGCTGCATAGTGATATACACCCTGCAGCTCTGTGATTTTACTCTGCAGCTCTGTAATTCTTATCTGAACTTCAGGATCGCTAGCAGACAGAGTACCATTATTGATGCTCGTCGTGATGAATGTGAACTCATTCATCAGACTCTCGAGGCTAATAGGCTGTCCTGTCATCTGAGCCTCTCTTGTTGGCAGAGCTGGTGCTGCCTGTGGATTGTAACTATTGATCATAATGTGATCCTCCTTAGTATAGTATAGTACTCAAGAGTATCGAATCACCAACTCTCTTGTACACCTTTATAATATATAGTCCACCCTGCGTTTGAACCTGATTCTAAAGCGTGAACCATTCTATAATCAAACTTATAAGGAGGTACTACGATGAGTTCGTCAACTAATCATTTCGATATAAGTATACTTGATGTAGAGCGTTTCGTCAAAGTTAACGACTGTAAAGAGATCACCAACCCTGTCTTCTTTAACGGTCCAACACCAGCACCAGATGGACTTCTGTCTAACGAGATCTTCGGAATCACTAAAGCTGAGAGAGCTGGTATCTATGCATACATAGATCTTGGTGGATGGTTCCTCAATCCTCTAGTCTATAAAACACTCTGTACTCTTGATAAGAAAGTAGAAGCTATAGTACATGGCTCAGAGAACTTCTCTATCGATGCTAAGGGACAACTTGTTAAAGATCCTAATGGCTCTACTGGCCTAAACTGGTTCAAAGCAAACTATGATAAGATAGATTGGTCTGCTAAAGAGTCTAGTTCTAAAGATCGTGCTACCAAGATCAAGTTCCTTGAGAAGGTAAAGGGACAGATGTGGGTTAAGAAGTGTCCTGTAATCCCACCATACTATAGAGACGTTGATACTAAGCAAGCTAGTATAGGTGTAGGAGAGATCAACAAACTCTATAGCTCTCTCATCATTGCTACAAAGGCTCTTAAAGAGACCGCTGAGTATGGACTAAGTCTTGCAGACGCTACAAAGGGAAGAATACAGGCTACACTAAAACAGATCTACGATTGGTTTGGTGCTGGAACTGTAATCAATGGTGAAGAGACTAGCGGTAACCTTCCTGGAAAGATGGGTATCGTAAAGAAGGGTGTAATGTACAAGACAGTAGACTATAGTGTACGTCTTGTTATGTCTGCTGCTAACCTGAAGGTGGAGAACATTGAAGATCTCATGGTCGATATGGATCATGCTGCATGTCCTCTTGAGGCAGCTATAGTACTCTTCCAGCCATTCATCATCTACTATTGTCGTCGTTTCTTCGAGAACGAGTTCGGTGGTAAGACTATGTATCCTGTAGTGGATAAGAAAGGTGTAGAGACTGCTATTCCTATAGAAGACTATCAGATCATGTTCTCTGATACAGAGATAGTGAAACAGATAGAGAGATTCGTTCATGGTTATTCTAATCGTTTCCAGCCTATACCTATTCCTATAGACAAAACAGAACTCACAAAGACTATAAAAGAGAAGAAGCTCGATCTCGATGTCAACAAGATGTGTATCTTCTTCAAAGGAAGAAAAGTACCATCAGAGCATATCATGGATCAAAAAGACTATTCAGGTTATCCTCTCATAGAAAGGCCTATGACTTGGTGTGATCTCTTCTATCTTGCGGCATGTGAGATGACAGCAGATAAGATGTGTCTGATAACTAGATTCCCTATAGACAGATACCTCAACCAGTATCCATCTAAGATAAACATCAAGTCTACCAATGAGACTGAGCCTATCATGATGGATGGTAAAGTCTATAGATGGTGGCCTAAGATCAGAACAGAAGACCTTGGTAGAAACACTGCTGCTCTGTTTTCTCCTACTCTTACTATCTCTAACGGTAATATAGATGTAATGGGTATGGACTTCGATGGTGATACTGCTATCGTTAAGGGTATCTATACTCTCGAAGCTAATGCTGAACTTGAGAAGGCTGCTGACAGTAAGATCAACCTTATAGGTATGGACGGTATAAGTCCTCGTAACGTCACAAAGGAGTGCATTATGAACCTCTATAGTCTCACTATACAGCCTGATCCATCATTCAAGCCTATTGACCCAGTGTTCTAGTTTGAATCGACGGTAGGGAAATCCTACCGTCGTTAAACTACGTGTTTAGGGCTATATATTATTAAAATGTCTGCGTTTAAAGATATAGATAATAGCAGATCTTGTACACTCCTTGTCTCCTTTAGAGTGTATGAGCCACAGAAAGGAGGTGTGACACATGGACGATTTTGAAACTTGCGGCGGTTCTTACTAAGAGTGCCAAGTCTTAAAAGCCGAGTCGTGTAATTAGTACTGCTACATGACTTGTTCGAAAACTATATTTATCTCGTCACACACAGAGAATAGGCTGGGTCCGCACATGGACCCAGCATCCTTTTTCGAGAAACGCATTGTTTCTTATCAGTCAACGTTGAACTCGTCGTCTTCGTTGTCTTGCTTCTCTTCGTCACAATCATCCTCAGAGTCATTCTGATAGTACTTAGCTTCAGGATCTTCCTGAGGTGTCATGTCGATCTCTTCTTCAGTAGTCTCATCTTCGGGTTCGTAATCTTCTTCAGAAGGTGATTCCTCCTCTGCAGGATCTACTGTCTCTTCAGGAGTAGGCTCTTCCTTAGGCTCCTCTACTGGAGCTTCAACAGGAGTAGGAGCAGCTACAGACTCTTCAACCTTTGGAGCTTCCTCTTCAACAGTCTCTTCTTTTTTCTCTTCTATCTTTTCCTCTGAAGGATAGTCCATGAGAACGTTGATTTTGTCGAAGTTGCTCTTATCAAGCTGAACCTGCTTGCCGTCTGAACCAATCTCAAATACTCTGATACCACTATTCATAGCGATGAGTATCTCTTTAGTCCATACGAACTCGATGCTCTTTGTGTTAGGCTTAAGCTCTTTACCACTTGAGATCTTGAATGTTACGTTACAAGGTGTAATGAGCATACACTTTTTTCTTACGATGTTCATAGTAAGTACCTCCCTTAGTCTACATTAGGTTCACAATACATAGACTCATCATCGTCCAGCTCAAGAAGTTCGGGATCTATATCTGAGTCAAGTATAGCATTGATATCTGAAAGTTCTCCGTCATCGTCGGAGAATGTATCAGGCTCATATAATGTAATCTCGTCTGCTTCGGCATCATCTATAAGATCATCGAGTGTACCATTAAGCTCCTCTTCGCAGAGCTGGCAACCATCGATCTCTTCCTGAGAGATGAAACCATCGACGAACTTTCCTACAACTGTATTGACTTCAATACTGAGATCCTTCTCAGCCTGAAGGTCTTCGTCTACAGCTCTCTCAACAACAAGCATACGCTTACTGTCGATAACGTCTCTGATGTATTCGTCCATTGTTAGTACCTCCTTAGTTATCACCGAATATGGAGTCATATCCAGTGTTGTATTCGCCAGAATCATTTCCGTACCATGATTTCTCATGGTCGGGATTGTCTTCATCCACCCAATCGTAAAGGGTTGAAGAGAACCTTCCAGGAAGTTCACTTTCGATTGGGTCATGTATCTCTTCAGGTGCTATGTAGAGTTTAGCTTCTCCAGATTCAGAATCATTCACTTCTGTTTCAAGACGGTCAACAAGGTTGATGATAGTCTCATCAAGTGAAAGTCCTTCACCACTGAAGATAGAGTTCATGTTATCGTTGATGTCTTCGTCTATATCTCTATCGAGAATGAACTTAAGACTCTCTGAGAAGTAGCCCTCTTCTATCTCAGCATCTTCTTCACATGCTTCAATCAGAAGGTCGTCTACTGTTAATACTTCAGCCATTATATTCCCTCCTTAGGTAGGATTTAGTTACTAAGATGTTGAACTCATCAAATTACGTATCTGGGATTCGATACAGAACAGAGCCATCGGAAGACCGTAGAATAAGTACGGTGTAGGCTTGTAGTCTATGTTATCGAAAATCTCAACGATTGATGAGTCAAGAGGTTTGTCTTGGAAGTAGCGAGTGATGATATTGTTGAGTGCCTTGGGATCGTCATTCTGTCGCTCAATACCTTCCTTAGCATCTGATATCATCACTGGATCAAGTACAGCATAACCACCTTGGAAGATAGGCTCAGCATAGTCTACCTTGAAATACTTCTCAAGAGTAGTATGGAAGAGACTATAGATGTCTTCGATGATATTGATATTAGCAGGACGATTACAGAAGTGATCTACAGTCTTAGTCTCAAGAGCTTTGAAGAAAGTCTTGTCGTAGTCAAGCACAAGAGTCTGAGGTACTTGTATAGCCTGAGATACATAGATGTATGGATCCGATCCAGTAAGGATAGAATGCCTCATAAGAAACTCTATCATGTAAGGATCATAGACTTCTCCGTAAGATCCAGGATATACAAAGGTCTGAAGAGACTCCTTGAAGAACATAGCTACGAAGTATGTCTTGATTTGAGCAAGAAGATTGTCGAGAGTCTCTATAGCATTGTATGAGTCCTCTCTAATGACAGCAGAGAAGTTAGTACCGATATTGTTCACCACGAACTTGAATCTATCTACTACCTGCTGTTCAATCTCGTCTATACCATAGTTGTCCAGCATAGCCTCAAAGCTATAGACGTTGTTACCATTGTCTATAGTATCAAACGATGTAGCAGTGACCTTGTACAACCACTCCTTTCCAGCGTGTTGAATGGAGAAATAATCTCCAGCATATGGAATCCATGTATTAGGAAGTACTACACCAGAGATAGCAGGCTGAGAAGCAAGACCGAGACCTTCTTCGTTGAAGTCTACATCCATAGCAAGCTTGATACCGCTAGAATAGAAGACTGCTCCAGTGATCTTGTTGTATCTTATAGGAGATGCATGACTAAGACTAGCATACTCTGCTCTAGTACCTTCATCGAACGTAGTACCAGTAGAGTTCATATTATACCAGTCTGATACGACTGGCTTCTTATCATTGAAGAGATAGTTGGCGTTCTTGACTCTATTGACCTGACCCTGTTGCAGGGCGTCTATAGTATTGACATAGGACTTGTTAATGAACTTACCCATTCAGATTCCTCCTTTCGTAATTATATAGATGTTTCAGCAAAGGTTATCCAGTGGATTTTACTCCACTGGACCTCTATATGAACGATCATGTAGTATAGGGGGAGATAGTCACTCCTACTTCATTATCGATGTTTGTCAAGGCTAGGTTGTAGAAACTGCCCGATACTTCTACTGTAGGATTACTCTCAATCAGAGAAGAGAGCTCTGACTTAAAGGACTCGTAGTCTTCTGTAGAGTTAGTCTTGAAAGTGACAGTAATGATACCAGCTGTATCTATCTTAGTATCTATACACTCTCTATCAAGACGATTGATGAGATTAAAAGTAATCAGCTCGTGGTCGATATAGTTGATGATATAGTACGCAACGTCGACTTTGTTATCCAAAGCAGTTTTCTTAGAGTGACTTAAGATGTCCATATGCATCTACATAGCTCCTCCTTCCTCTATTGCTTCTTCTATTGCATCAGCTTGGGCTTGCTCAGCCAATTCTTTAGCATGCTGCTCTTGCTTTTCCATAGCGATCATGTAAAGACAGTTAAACCAAGCGGGAGGCATCGTCATAAGTTCCATGAACGACACTCTCCCCTTGTATACGTTACTGCAAAGACGTTCAGCTCGTCTTATATCCGCTGATAAACTCCCAGCTGATGACGTGTAAAAAGCATATCGACAGGATTAGCTACAGCTTCATTGATCTTGCTCTTGCACTTAGGGCACTCACACTCAGGATAGATGTACTGAATCTCGGGTGTTGTATCTTCATCATCATCGTTGTTGATGTTTCTCTTTGAATCGGGCTTGTCGTACTTATCTGTCTCAACAGTAAGTGTCTGAAGCTGGTCTGATGTAAGAGTTCTGATGATAGAAGCACATGTCTTGATACGTCTTCTTACAGTCTTACGAGGATCTGTATGAATAGGCTGCATATCAACAGGGATGAGTTTTTTGTTAGCTTCATCGATTACGAAGATGCCGTCGATATAAGTAATGAGTGTAATGAGATCGCCATATGTCTCGAGTATCTTAGAGTCGAGAAGTGTAGGCTCAAATACTCTCTCATAGAGTGTAGGAGTCTTAAGAGCGAATACATACTCATCACTAGCCTGGAAGAGACCAGCTGTATAAGTATCCTTAGATACATTGAGCTTGCCGTTGTGAAGAAGATCAAGATACTCAGTCTTGATAGCTTCATTCTTATACTTGATCATAGACATTACAGGTACTTCCTTAAGGAATACATTACCGCACTCTTCCTTAGGGCACTCATATGTCAGAATGTTTGCAGCTCCGAATGTAGCCTTATAAGCAGCGAAGAAGTAATCGTCGATTGCATCTTCGGGAACTGTCTTCAGCCAAGCTTCAAATGTAGCAGGCTTATTAGGATCAACAATGTGATTGTAGAGAAGCTGATAACGATCTCTGAGTGTAGTATAGAAGTTGTTCTGGTTGATGAGAGAAGGATTAAGCTTCTGTACTTCTGTAGCAGTGAACTCAGACACCTCAACTACCTTCTTCGAAGTAGAGAAGAGAGGTGTAGTAGCTGTTCTTACAGGAGTCTCCTTGATGTGGTTGAGTACCTTAGAAGCAGAGATAGGCTTCTTCTGTATCTCGAACTCAGAAAGATTGAGCTTGTTTTCGATAGGCTTGAAGTTTTCCTTAACAGAAGTTCTGATCGAATTTCTGAGCTCATTACGCTTCTCCTTCTCTTCAGCCTCGCTTACTTCTTTAGCCTTATCAGCCTTTTCAACGATCATATCTTCGTCATCGAGAAGAGCAAGGTCATCGTCTGACATAGCAAATGTAGCAGTACCGAAGTTAGTTTCTGAAGATGAAGGAATACGAGGTAAAACAGGTATAGCTTCCTCTTCTGGAGCTTCAGCAGTAATCTCGACGTTCTCCTCTACTTTGGCTTCGTCTACTACTTCGCCTGTTACAGCCTCGTATGCTTCCTTAGCCTTCTCAGCAAGCTTCTCCTTATCTGTATCAGTAGGTTCAGGGAACTCTACCTTCTCAGGAGTCTCTGCTGCTGACTCTGCGATAGCATGAATCTTCTTATCAAGTTCTGTCTGAGGGGTGTTGTTATTATTCTCCATGGTGTTTACTTTCCTTTCTACTTTAGTTTTCTTTGATATAGGGAAATCGACTTCGTCATCATCTTCGATGTCGTCATCGAAATCTATACCATCATCATCGAATGACTGTCTTATAGTATTCGACTGTGATTGTACTGGTCTAGAAGAGTTAGTAGGCATCTCAACTTCATCGATATCGTCATCTGAGTCGAGCATCTTCTCTATTCTCTCTTCCTTTCCTTTTTGTACTATAGCAAGAGACTCATTATTGAGTCTCTCTATTGTTGCTGGAATCTGACTGATAGCACTTTTGATAACTCCAGGAACCATATCTACTTGTTCTGGCTCTGGAGCTTTCTGAGCTACCTCTGCGATGTTGACGTCTCTAACACTCTTAGCGTCAAATCTAGGCAACGGGGGTGGTATAGCTGCCGTATGCTTAGCACCATTAGAGAGATCGTCAAGTGTAACATTCTTGTTCTCGTCTGGCATGGTAGTGTCCTCCCTATTCGTTATACTTTCATATTGTCGAGTCCTTGGATAACTGTCAAGTTCTCTGTATCAAACGGTACGAGAGCATTGAGTTGATCCGAATCAATGTAAATATAGAGTGTATGCTCATTTACATTTAGATCTACTCTTACTTGTACCGTAGTGAACATTGGTAAGTACTTAGATATCTGAGTCTGTATCCTGTTTCTGAGTTTGTCAAGGTCTACATCTACAGTGTATCTATACAAAGAGACGAGTCCTACCCCCATATCAGGATGTGTCTGTATAGTGCCAGGATCCAATAAGATCAATCTGACGATGAGCATAATCTGTGCATCTGTTCCTTCTAGTTCTATAGGTCTTTGGAACTGGTTGATAGTCATAAGAGGTTCTTTCAACTCGTTCAAGTCTACGACCTGTCGATACTTGTTATACAGTGGCATTGTTATCCCTCCATTTATAGTGATGTAATACGTGTAAAAAAGAAACAGCGTTAGAAGCTGCTTCTTCCTAGACCTGGAGTGAACTTAGAGCAGATGATTCTGTCTCTAGGAACTCCAAAGTCTTTCTCTCCTTGATAGGTGTTGCGGTATATGAACTGTTCAAAGCCAAATGGCTTGAAGATATTCACTACTCTACTCATTTCGTAGTCGTTTACATCCTTGTCTGGATAGAAGTTTAGAGTAAGATTCATGAATCCATACCTTGTTATGATGAACTCTACTATCTTATCATATGCTTTACCCTTACCAGCAATGTAAATCTGATTAGGAACCTGAGGTCCGACCACATTATACTTGATTCCTAAGACGTCAAATGGACCTTCTGCGATATGAAGTCCTATCGGCTGAAGAGGATCGATTGACACAGGAAGTATGTAGTAGTCATTTTCAACTCCTTCATTGAAGAGATTGTAGTTTACGTACTTCTTATCGATGCCTTCATACACTATTCCTCTCTCATACACAAGGTTTCTCATGTTAAGAGACGCATTTGAACGTGATAGAAAGCCTATGAAGTACTTATCAAGTTGCTGCACGATATTTTCATGACGAGTGAAGCTCTTAATCCATGGGTTTCCTCTATAGAGATCCCCTAGATTTAAGATAATCTTGTTATCGACACAGTCTTGATAGGTTAGAGATAACCCTAACCTTTGATTGATATGTGCTAGTTTCTGTTGTGAGAGTGGAGCATCTGTAACGAAGTTCCTATTCACAGTATAGATTTTGTTAGAAACACCATTGATCGTCTTCTTATGCTTACTAGTACCTTTGTTTGCTTCATTAACATCCTCTGGTACTGCTGTTGCTGTCCTGTATCTTTCAAGAAAGTCCTTATTGACCACTCCATAGAATGGCCTAGGACATCTTTTGCATTGATACTGAATAGGTTTATCTGAATCATCGAACGGTCCTATATAGAGATGTCTACTATGATCATCACAGTTGTGACATCTACATACTATCTGCTTACCTCCAGAGGCAAGCTTAGCGTCTTCCATATTGTAAAGAAGCCATTCCTTGAGTTCTTCTTTGGTCAATTGACTCACCTCTTTTTGTTACGAACATGAGAGTGCTTTTTACCATCAACGAAAGTTCCTATAGCAAATATTTCGCTATTGCATGTAGGACATTCGTCATATGCAGGTATAGAATGTATTGTCCAATCTTCTTTGTACTCATCTGAAAGCCATTCACAGCCACAGATATCGCATTTAAACTTCTTAAGTTTGCTGTTAGCTTTGTTTCCTGGTACTAAGATACGTCTCATATGATCACCTCTCTAAAAATAAGGATCGGAGGAGATAGACTCCTCCGATTATTGTATCGTTACTCTTCTGGTTCTTCTGTATCTACGATAGGTCCACCCTTCTTGTGGATAGATACTTCATAGCCAAGTGCATCCGCATACTTGAGTAGGCTAGATGACATATAATCTCCGTTACTAGACTCTATACAAGAGACTGTAGATGCTGAGATACCAGCTAATGCTGCAGCTTCTTGTTGAGTAAGACCCTTAGCTTTGCGGGCCTTACGAAGTTTGTCTCTTAGAAAGCCATCTTGGATTTCCTTTTCGATATCATCCATGATTGTATACCTTCTTCTCTTCTGCAGCAAGATAAGCTTCTACTCCCTTAAGTACTTCAAGATTGCTGCGAACCTCATTGATACTCTTGAGAAGATTGTCTATCTCGCTAGAACGAGTGGATGTGAACATCACACTCTTGTTTGTTTCGTTCTTAAAAGTGTTTGCGAGCTCAATGAAGAGTTTGTTGTACTCCTCTTGATTCTCGTAGATTCTTTTTGCTAACTCATCCATTGTGGTTTCCTCCTTCTTCGAATGGTTTAACTGACATGCTTGTGAGTGTTACAGGAAGATGTAGTACGAACGTGTCATCCAAACCTACATCTTGTATCTCATCGTCATCAAGCAGTTCAATATCGGTGTGTTCAGATATCTCTACACATATACTTGTGATGATATCTTTGAATTCGTTCATAATCTTAGTCGGTGTAAGCTCTTCATCAAACGGGAAGATTGGTACAACGATAGACTTTACTACATGAGGAAGGTCGAGATTCTCTTTAGCTAGAAGTGCTTTGACTGAACCAGCTTCTTTGATAGCATCTATGATGTCTTGGTATGTAATGAACTTGTCTGGATGTCTCTTGATAAGAAGTTCTATAAGACATGTAGGATCCATTACAATGAGAATAGGTATGTTGATGAGATCTTCAGTGCTACTCTTAAACATGATCTCCATAGATGATATCAGGCTCCTCATGTTGTGCTCTGATCCAACAAGATTCTCACATCTAACACCGAATAGCTGTTCTATTGTAGCATTCTTGTTGAAGAGATCTGTAGCAGTCTCCATGGTCTTAGCCATGAACTGTTTAGTAGCCACCTTGTCATAGAGCTTGTCTCCACTTGTTCCTTTCTCATACCACTTCAGAATCTCTGCATTGAGTAGAGTATGTTCATCAAAGGTGCCAATGTCATCGCCAATACCAGCCTTCATTATATTCTCAATGACTTTCATTGCAAGTTCTTTGGACTTCTCATCTGGCATGACTGGAGTTGGCGTGTCGTCTTTGATGTCTCTCGGATCTTCATCGTCGTCAGCATACTTGTGGAATCTGTTAATGAAAGAGTCTCTCGCTTCCGTCTCCATTTCTCCAGCTACAAGTCTCTTAATCTTGCTCATCATATAGAGTAGATTACTCTTAGCGAATGAGCACACATCAAGCATCTCGAATCTAGCACTGTCTGAAATGATGTAGTGATCGAGTCTTTGAGCCATAGCGTCTATAAGACTAGCTACAGTCTCAAGCTTAGATAGATCGTTCTCTGTGAATCTTACTCTTGGAAGAGATCTCTCTACTATAACGTATGGAGGTGTTTTCTCGTCCATCTCTATCTTATATAGATACTTATTCGGAACGACTATCTTCTTTTCTGGGTTCACTTGAACTAGCAGAGTACTTTGGTTACGATCTACTTTGAGAACCGTTCCTACAGTAGACTCTTTATCTCTTAGCTCAAGCTTGTCTTCTGGGTCAATAAGGACGACCTGTCCTATCTTTGGTCTCATTCTGAGCCCTCCTTTATGCAATAAAGGACAGAGAGAAGATCTCTCTGTCCATGATTTACTTATGTCATAAGTTCAAACAGTAAGAACTCTTCTACAATACTGTATGTTATAGCAGAGTTGATAATGATTGGCAATCCGTTGAACTGATCGCCTTTTCTTGTTTCTTGGTCATAGTGAATGAGTTGGAAGTCTGAAGATATTATAGCAGCAAAGTCAGCTTTGATACGAGCAAGTATCACTGGATTGTCCATATACTTGTGTCTTATCTGAGCCCAATGCTCACTACTTGTAAGCATATCTTCATGCTTCTTACTGAGAACTGTTCTAGTCGAGAGCTTAACTACTCTTCCCGCAATGATTTCTGGAAGAATACAGAAGTTCTGACTGATCAGTATCTTCTTGGCGGATATCATAAGTTCAATATACTCATCGAGGTTGATAGTCTTCATAGGAAGAACAGAACCAAACAGCTTACCGAAGAAGTTTGTTATGAGCTTATACTGGAAAGCGTTGATGACGGGTTTAGCTCCTCTTCCGAGTTCTATCTTATAGAAGTTCAACTGATCCTGTGTGAAAGGACCATAGTGACTTTCAATGTTTCTCATAACAGTATAGGCGACTGCAGTGTTATGAAGGAACTTAGCTTCATCAGCCTTACCAAGTGTAGCCTCAAACTTGTCAAACTGAGAAGTGGAATCTTCACCATCTCTCTTAGAGGAAGAGAGTGGAACCAAATCATACTCATACGCTATTCCAACAGCATACTGGATAGCAGTATTTCTGATTGAGGTGAAGTTATACATAACCATGTTCTGGTTATACTTATACTTAGGCATTACCTGAAGTACAAGAGTGTCTACAGCATCGAGAGAGTTGACAGAGATGTCCATACCTCTAATCTCACTCTTATCCCAGAGGTCCTTGTTTGTTCTCTGGTCTCTAGCGATTGTAGTGTTGGCTGTCTCAAACAGCTTAGCTTTCAGATCTACCGTGTTCATATAACGATCAAAGAGGAACTGATAGATTGTCTGAAAGAGCTCATCGATCTCCTGGGTCGAAGTCGTCTTTTCCCTATAGACGAAGTGACTAATGAGAGGGATAAGTATGTTCATAAACACAGATATCTCCATGAAGATCTTACCGTGTGTATCATTATACTGAAGAGCCTGGTTTGTGTTGTTCTTGTAGTTAAGCTTGAGCGAGTAGTTATCTTCGTTCATCTTAAGTACCTTAGCACACATACTAGATCCAAGTATATAGCGACGGATGTCAAGTATGAAGTTGTCTCTGGTATACTTATATGTCTTACCATCATGTGTAGTAACACCAAAGTCGATCATACGTTTCATACGTACATAGTGGCCTGCAAGTTCTTTATCAGGGTCATAGAACCTGCAGAAGTAATTGAGATAGTGACAGATATGCTGACGCAGATCGTCACCGTTGTAACACCTCTTAGGCGTTACCATAAAGGAGTTTACGTTAATAGTGTTTGGATCTGCTGGGTTCATCCCAAAGAACTCAGAGATCGTAGGCATAACTATAGCGTTCTTGATTGTATAGAACACTATGTCATCTTCTGTTGGTATCCAGTTATCGATAGCCACCCAATGTGGCACTTCGAAGTACTGATTGAACAGATCGTATATAACTTGTTCGTCATTGTTGATTCCTACTACACCATACTTTTGTGGGTAAAGAAAGTTGTAGTAGTCGCGGGTGGTGTTTGATTGTATCATATGTATATCCTCCTTAACCAGAGCGGTATAGTGATGCTCTGGACTCATCTATAGTATATAATCTATCTCCTCTTTGTAGTCTTAGAGGTTCGAGTATTCTTTATAGCGGAAGATGACTTGGAAGTCTTGGTGATCTTTGAGACTACTGGTATATGAGAGAGGCCATTACCAATGAATCTTGATGAAACCACCTTAGGCTTAAGCTCCTCTTTCCCCGTAGGAGTTACTTTCCTTTTCTGTTCATCAATGAACTTGTTCTTATCTCTATCCTTATCCTTATACGACGGGACATTCTTAGCGAATCTATTAGCTCCTCCAGCAGTGGCTTTTCTGTCGAGGATCCCCTTGTCGAATAGATTGTCCCTCTGCATTGTCAGATATGCAAAGTAGATACTCTGTACATATCCTACTGCATTGTCTGGGTTACGTGTGTTTGCTTTGGTTGCCTTCACCTGTAGTGATAGCTTCTTCTCAAACTCTGGTATGATTAGACCATGAGAATAGTAAGCATGAGCATGAGTGAAGTGGAAGTTAGGGTCATTTGAATAGAACCTAACCGTATAGGTCTTTAGGTTTCCCTTAGTAGGTGTGTCACCTGGGTTGAGCTCTACTACTGTATCATAACAGAACCCCTTAGTAGAGTTTGACGGAATGTGAAAATGGATATAGTATACATCAGATGCAGTTCTATAGACCTCATACTTCACTAGACCATCTCTAGCTACTAGGGCATCATACTTAGTCTGATAGAACTGGGCGGTAGTATCTCTAGGAGTGTTGATTGATGAACCCTTACCCGAAGGGTTCTTAATATACTCATCGAATGTGAGCTTCAGTTTACTCATACGGTACACCTCCATTATATCGGTTATAGTAAAGTTATGCGTTTGGTAAGACTTGATTGGGGAGAATGGGTAGGGAGATGAACTCCCTACCCACCTCTTTGAATGGTGTTGAAAGGACACTAACCCCAACGATACCCACACATGTCCAAGAGAGGGATATCTGTACAGGTACACTAGTTTCTACTCATCAGTACCTTATGGGTCGGAGTATGCCACTCAATACTTATTGATATTGAGGTTAGACATCTGGAACTGGTTAGCTGTAACCATCAGTGAGATGATCTTTGAGATACTGTTGAGTACACAGATATCAGTATCGATAGAGGAGAGAACATTCTCACCCTTTTCACCAGTTCTTACATCGAACGGACAATCCTGTTCAAGTGACTCGATAACTTTACCTTCAGGATCATCCATGTATCTGTAGAGGTGTTCAGAGATCTCCTTGTATGCTTCGTAGAAACACTTAATGATCTCTTCTTTAAGAGTACCTTCTCCGAGAGTTACATCCATAAGAGCCTTGAATGCTCTAAGACCTTCGAAGTTAGCACCGTAGCCGACGCCCTCATTTACTGCAGAACGGCAGTTGAGTACAGCGTCTTCTACGAGGTCTCTTACCTGATCTCTGTCAGCGATAGTGATACCACCTACATAGAGTTCTACCATGTTACCAAGGAGAGAGTTTCTCTGCTTCTTGTACTGATAGATCTTAAGAGTCTCATTGTGCTGCTTCTCAAGCTCAGCGATACGAGCATCGAGATCGTTCAGAACTGCATTGAAGACGTCTGTATAAGAACCATCTTCGTTCTTGTAGTTCTTAGGATCGATAAGCTTTGTAGAGAATGCACCAGACTCTACGCAACCTGCAGTACCGTACCACTCCCATACATTCTTAACTGAAGGAGCAGTACCGTTCTTCTGGTCTCTTGCCTCAGCCTTAGCGTCGTCATACTTGTTGATAGTAGGAACACCGCAGAGATTGAGTATGTTCTTCAGGTACACTTTATCGGTATCTGTAACACCAGTGATGATGTTAAGCGGGATAGTGTTAGGAAGATTAGCCTGAGTAAACTTAGCACAGTAGTTCATTACAACTTCAAGAGTACGAGCATAGTCTCTTACGATCTTAGGAGCTATAATGACTGTAGGAATGATCTGAGGAACTTCATTGTTGTTAGGACGATCACTGTTCATCTCATTGATTGGGTTAATGATGTTATGAGCAATGATTGTATCAAACAGCTCACCGTAGCTTACTGTATCGATAGGATCCTCGAAGTAGTAGATACGAGGATTATCAAGTCTGTTTACAGACTTGTCAGGCATATTGATGAAGCAAGCATCGTGGTAACCGCAATCGAAGAACATGCCATCGTATGTCTTACGAACGAACTCTTCTCCAGAGCCAGCCATAACGTCAATGTATGCATTAAGACCAAGGTCCTCATGAACCTTAACGATCTCTTCAGCAAGCTTCTCGTCGTTGTTTGTGGAAATGAGTGATATCTTACGGATATCCTCAAGAGTAACCTCTCTACCGTGATTCTTGATAATAGCAGATGCAGCATCTACTACTTCCTTAAGAGCTCTTACGATATCTGCAGGAGGAGTCTTTGTGAACTGATCCTCGATTCTCTCAGTGAGCTTCTTGAATATAAGATATGAAAGGATAGTAACAGAGGTTGTAGAGTCGCCGACTCTCTTAGCCTGTGCTCTTGTTTCCTCTTCTATATCAGCAAGAACTGCCTGTTCGATCTCTCCACCGAACATGATTGACTTAAGAATTGTATGACCATCCTTAGTATAACGAGGATAGCCTTCTTTCTTGTACTGAATGGTGTTTGAACCATAAGGTCCGAATGACTGAGAAAGATATTCATAGAGAGCTTCAAGTGTTTCGAGCTGAACTCTTCTAAGGACATCCTTCTTGACTATATTACTTGTCATGGTGTTTCCTCCTTTGATTGATTATTGACTAGTTCTCTCTTTAGAAAGAGATTCGAGAGTATTGTGGTCGTATACCTCTACAAGTATAGGGTAGTTATCCGCACTAACTAGAGCCATTCCATACTCAGCATTAAGAACAGGAGTTCCATCGGTATCACGGGTGATGTTGAACTCATAGTTCTGGAAGAACAGAGTCTTCTTCTCAAGCTTATAGGGAAGAGCGAAGACATCTCTGACGTCCTTAAACATGAAGCTATTGAAGTCTTTGGGGTCTATGGAGTCGTAGCCGATTACAGTCTTAAATGACTTGGTGCGTCCTTCTATCAGACCCTTCTCAGTTTCATCTTTACATACTACAGTTACATCAAACGAACTATGATCGTTCATCATATAGATAAGCTTACTAGTTCCAGTAACAGTGATATACTTGTAGATGTCGTATTCATTGTTCTTATAGATATCCATAAGAATCTGTTCAAGATTCTCTCTAGTCATAACACCTTCGGGAATACATATAGTCAGCGGATTAGTGTCTTTACGCTTCACCAGAGCATTCCTAAGTTGAGCAAGTGAATAGTGCATAACCTTTTGGTCTACATAGTCTGGATGATTGTAATTGTATTGGAAGATCTTCATGATAGTAAGGTCGTAGTCAAGTATACACTTAGCGTCTATCGCCATACTAGTGATCTTCTGTTGCTGAGCTTTATTATCCATAGTATTATCTCCTTTCAAAGAGAAAGATAGGGATGTTTTCACATCCCTATCGCTATTACATGTCTATGAGATCCTGGTAGTCGTCCACTTCTTCAATCTTATCACTATTATGAACAGTTGAAGATGATGTAGACTCATTGCCGTTATTTGAGAAGAATGCTGATGCGTTCGACTTTCTCTTGTATCCACTTCCAGTATCGATACCGAGGTTCTCCTGAATGCTTGTCAGTTTGCCGATGATACTGTTGAATGAGAATCTAGTAGCGTCAACAACTGTAGCTGCAACTGCACTGCTATTGCTATTAACGTACTGAGCTATTGAGTTGGTGAAGATATCATAGTCAAGGAACTTTGTGTACTCATAGTCCTTAGTGAAGTCTGTACCGCCCTTGTAGTTGATGATACCAAAGTTATCCTTATCAGGTGTAGTCTTGAACTGGTAAGCAATCTCAGAGTCGATGTTACCCTTCTCGTCAAGACTCTTTACAATAAGAAAGATTCCGTTTCCGTCCTGTCCTTCGAACTCCTCTGCACCGTTTGTTACATAGATGATAGCATTACCTGAAGTAACACCTAAGTTAATGTATGCATTGGGGTCCTTTCTGAACTGCTTGAGATAGTTGAGGAAGAGAGCAGCTCTGGTGGGAGTGAGGTATACTTCTATAGAGTTGTCCTTGTCGAAGTTGTAACCTCCGTCTGCACTCTTCTTGATAGGTGTGATTGATATCCTAAGCATTCCCTTCCAGAATGCGAAGGAGACTGATGTAGGATCTACAGTAGAGTTGTAGTTAGAGATCCTTATGTTTGAGTAGGTTGTAGGAGAGAAGTCGTTCTTCTTTCCGTTTGAGTTACCCTTGTTGTATGAGTTGTTACCAAGTGGCATATGTGTGTCCTCCTTTGTTTTAAGTGTCCATGTAGGCACTGATTATATATATGTAGGGGGTATCGTAAAAGTTAGCTATATGGGTTGTATATCATTGAGGTGTATGAGGATCACGATCGAATCTTCATGCACCTAGCTGTAAATTATCTATGGTCCCGCAAGGAGAACGGGATCTCATGCAGCAGGTAACAAAGGGTGTATCCTGTAAAGGATGTCTCCAAAGGAGACTATATTCGCTCAGCTTGTCGCCCGTCAAGCGTGTAGCACCTACTGAGCATACATTATGAAAGCTAACATTAACAACAAGGTTGAATCTGGATGCACATATTCGACTGAAGAGATCTGCAATAAGATTGCAGAACTGTTCGTCACCCAAAATGAATATGGTGATATCCTGGTCGCTGGAGTACCAGATACTGATAGTATTCTGGATTCCAGAAAGTTCTGCAAGGCTGTAGTAGCCTTTGTAGAAGCAGTGAAACACACAGACCCATACAATGCGCTTTCCGCTTTAGCATATATCGTAAGCTGGGCTGAAGTAGATAATCTTATCGAGTGGCTCGGCACTGTTAGACCAACTGACTGCGAATGGCTTAATGTTATAAAGTGGGAAGATGTCGTCTTTGAAGACTATCTTTTAAACACTGTATGGCAGAATAAAAGATTCAATAAAAGAGCAGCAGTGCTGCTCTACGGTATGGCATCATACCTTGCGGACGCTAGATTCGATCTCCGTGTATATAACTACAATGGAGATATAGCATCACTATCCGTTGCTACCGAAAACGCATCAGTATTCTTTAAAGAAGAATTCTAAGACAACTTCTCTGCCGAGGCACAAGGTAGATGAAGCAGTTAAAAACTATGTCTATCTGCAGGTTTCCAAATGACCTGTAGTCTCCTTTCCGTGGCGACTTGGTCGTCACTCAGTATCCAGCGATATGCGGCACATATGTGGTTCCTACTCCACATAGCATATCGCTGATACTCCTCTTCTAAGAGGTTATTTTTTCTTGTCGAACATCTCCGTAAAGAGGGCTATTGAGAGCCCACTCATTACACTGTATCAAACTACAGAAAGAGGTGTTATTATGGCAAGTACAATCGAACTCGTTCTTGAAGAAGAGACTGCTAAAGAAGACCGTACTTATACTGGTTCTAATCAGTCAGAGATCTTCTACGATGGAACAGTTCAGACTAATCAATACATTGATCCATCACAAATGAAAGCTAAAAAGACTATACCCTTTGTACCTCCTAGTCAGAACAAGAATGTGATGACTGATCCTCTTACGGGACAAAGGTCTACTGTCTACTTTCAGATGAATACTAAGAACCAAAGCTTTCTGGATATGCACTACTATCTGAAAGCTATAGGAATCAAGAACAATAAGTTCTTCCTTATACTCTTTGATAAGGATCTTGCTAATGTAGATCCCTATGATCCTAAGCTTCCTCTGTTCATGAAGCAGAAGATCTTCATAGAGTGTCAACGTAACTTCTTCTACTACATCAGAGAAGTCGTTAGAGTACAGAGCCAGGGTGGACCCTACGTCAGGTATAAACTTGACAGAGGAAATCTAGCCCTTAACTTCTGCTTTACGCTGTCTCTTAATGTGTACCATGAGCAGCCTCGTCAGACTGGTAAAACTGTAGGATGTGAAGTATGGTATTCATGGGTATACAACTTCGGTTCTCGAAACGCTAACATGGTCTTCCTTAACAAGAAGCTGGACGATGCTAAGAGAAACCTTGATGATATGAAGAAGATTATACAGGCTCTGCCATCTTACCTTAGATTCGATCAGGCATTTGGCCAGAATGGTAAGAAGCTCAAGGCCCGTAATACTGTATCTTATGTACAGCACCCAATCAACTTCAACAAGATAGAAGCACTCGCTAGAGCAACCTCTAAGACTGCTGCTATCTCCCTCCTCAGAGGTCGTACTATCACTAACTGTTGGCTCGACGAGTCTGCGTTCTTCCCATTCCTTGGAGAGTCGCTCTCTAATGCAATGCCTGCCATGACTAGAGCCTTCAGAAACTGTCGTGATAATGGAGCTCCTCATGGTCTCTGTCTGACATCTACACCTGGATTTATCTCTGATGAGTTCGGTAAGTATATGTATGATATGAGAAGCAATATGACTCCGTTCTCTGAACTCTGGTATGACCTTTCACTTCAAGAGCTTACTAATATACTCAACTCCAACGAGAAGAGTATCTTCGTACATATCAAGACTACTTATCAACAGCTTGGTTATTCAGAAGAGTGGTTCAAAGATCGTTGCCGTGAACAAGAGTACAAATGGACAGACATCCGTCGAGAGTTCCTTCTCGAGTGGGCTATGTCTGCAGAGAACTCACCGTTCACTAAAGAGCAGCTCGATATCGTTGGTAGATTCGTTAAGCAGCCTAAGAAGCAAGTCTATGTCGGAGCATTCCTTCTCAATGTATACGAAGAGCTCAGACCAGGTATTGCTCCTATCGTTGGATGTGACGTTGCTGCTGGTTACAATAAGGACTCATCTGCTATGAGTATAACAGACTCTACAACGTCTAAGCTTATGGCAGACTTCAACTGTAACTATATCTCCACTATCGACTTCGCTAGAGTCATCTATGATGTGGTAACTAACTGGATACCAAATGCTCTGGTAGTAGTCGAGCGTAACGGTGTAGGTACAGGTGTACTAGCAAAGCTTCTCAAGTCTAAGATAAAGTCCAATCTCTACTATGAGATAAAGGAGAGGACTATAGAAGAGAAGTATGACGGAGTCCATATCAATCGTAAGAAACAACTTACTAGAGTCTATGGACTCGACAACACCAAGATAGTCAGAGAACAGCTCATGGATCTTCTCATGCTTAGAATGGAAGACCATAAGGACAAATTCGTATCTCCTATCATATATGAAGAGCTGAAGAACCTTGAGGTGAAGAAGACTGGTAGAATCGATCATTCTGCTCAGAGCCACGATGACGCAGTATTCTCTTATCTCCTTTCACTCTATCCTCTGTACTACGGTAAGAACGTGACAGAGAACTGGGGTATCAGAATACCTAACCTCCAGACTGAACAGCATGAAGCTGAAGAGCCTATCTTTCAGAGCTTCGAGGCTACAGAGGGAATCAATATCTCTAGCGACCTTGAGGGAATGCATGGTAGAGTAGAGCAGCAGCTTAAGGACCTTGATGATGGTACTATGCTCTATAAGGACTGGTTAGAGCAGCAGAGACAAGAAGACCAAGAGGCTCTTCAGAAGATTCTCTCTACTCCAGTAGGTAGAAAGGCATACAGCCAGAAGTTTAACAAGCCTATAGAAGAGTTGGAGGATCCTGCAAATCAGTATAGTATGCTTGGTACTATAGACCAGTTCTATAAGGACATGAATGATCCATACAGTAGTGTGGATGACGATGATGAAGACGACTTCTACTATGACTATTAAGAGTGGCGGGAGCTTAAGTGCTCCCGCCATCTTACCGCTTTTGGGTTGTATACTATATAGGTAGTTATAAGCATTCTTCTAACAAAATCTAACTAAGGTTGAAAGGAGGCCTTTATATGAAGAAGAAGGTAACTATGCTCACTATCTCAATGGTGGTTTTAACAATTCTTGTTGGCTTACAGAACACTGCCAACGCTACAGTAATATCAAAGCTCATTGCTAATGGATTCAGTAAGAGATTGTTTATCGGTCTCATCATTTGCAATGTATCTTTCGCCGTTCTCGATACAGCGAGAGATGCAGCTGGTCGTAAGGCCAGCTCAACAGTATACTTTGATCTTAAGACTAGACTGACTGAGAAGTCGGCTTGGTCTGAGACTAAGAGTATCAATAAGATCTCTGTTGGTACTATCATCGACAGTATCAATAAGATCTCTGAATACACTGGACAGAGATACGTGACAATCGTATCATGCTTCAGTTGTATTCTTCCTATGGCTATTATGATATGGAAGATCCGTACTTCCATTGCATCTATAGCCATCCTTTTCAGCTGCTTCGTACTTAGCTCTGCTATGTACTTATGGGGCAACGAAAAGTTCAAGTTCAACGAGAACGAACACAAGGCTGCTGCTAAGCTTGAGTCAGTTCTTGTTGATGGCCTTGAGAACTTACTTACTCTCAAGTACGCTAGTAAGTTCTCTTACTTATTTAACAGAGTCACCGATGCAGCAGATGACTCATATAAGTATAGCACCAATACTAAGAAGCGTGCCTGGTTCGGTTTGTGCCAGGCTGTCTCTTATGTCCCTGTATGTTTCATTGCATACTTCTTTAGATGGGATGTTGAAACTTTGGGTTACGTATTTATCAATGAATACGTGATCTACAATTCGATCTTCAAGTGTATCGATATCGTTGCATACACTTCGAAGATCAAGGCTGCTACCAAGCAGATTGAAGCTCTCGAAGGCAACGATAACGATGAGAAGGTTTCTATGCCTTCTCAGTTCACAGTATCTGGCTCTTTCGATTATGGGAAGGACAGCGCTCAGTTCACTGTGAACAACATCAGTATCAGACGCTGTGAAAGATATCTTATCACTGGTGCGTCTGGTGAGGGCAAGTCAAGCTTCGGTAATCTCATTGCTGGCGCGATTAAGTCTGAAGAGATCTTTGGTCTCCCAGAAAATCTGGATACATACTATGTATTCCAGGAGACAACTCTTCTGAATGATAGTCTCAGAAACAATGTTACATTTGGTGACGAGACTGTTACCGATGAAGAGATCATCAAGATCTTTGAGGAACTCGATATGCTTAACGATCTTAGAAACACTTTCAGAGTTGAAGGCGTTCCTGTAGAGATCGACAAGCTTCTTGACTGTCCAGTTGGCTCAAAGGGTTTCAATCTCTCCACTGGACTTAAGCAGCGCGTTCTGCTTACAAGAACAGTAGTTGAGATGAGACGTAACCCGAACAAGATCTTCATCTTGGACGAAGTTACTAGCAACCTCGACGACAGAAACAGAAATAGAGCTATCGATCTTATTAACCGTGAGTGCCATAGCACACTTATGGTAATCTCTCACAATGAGGGATTCGATAAGATTTGCTCCAATCATATCGTGGTTAAGAACCATGTTGTTGCTATGCAGTAAACACAACAGATAGGGAGGACGCTTATGCGCCCTCCCGTTTGTTTTTTGTCAGATGAACCGTGTAGTGATCTCACTATCGAAGCTTGGATAGAAGAAGTCTTCTTCAAACTGGTTGGTCACGATACTCTCTTGCTTAGCGAATCCTGACTCCAGTTCAGCTATTCATTTCTCTACTTCCTCAAGGTTCTCTTTAGCAGGCTCTTCAGGCTTCTGCATGAGTCCCTCAAGAAGATCCTTTCCGATCTGCTCTACGTTTACACCCTTACCACCGTTAGCAGTCATGTTCTGCTGTACAGCCTTCTGGAAGAGTGCTTCCTTCTGCTTCTTCATCTCTTCAACTAACTCATTGTAGTAATCCTCCTGATATACTTCCCAAGTGCAGTTGAACATCTCAGGCACAGTTTCCTTCCACGGAACACAGCCGAATCTGCTGGTTACGTAGAGGTAAGGATGAGTCATCTTGCTGTGCTCATCAGGCCACTGAGTCTTGATGAAGACATCTGGCTGCCAGTTAGGAAGTCTCATGATCATACCATTCTTGTTAGGATCAGTGATCAGCTTAAGAGCTTCAGAAAACATAAGTCCCTTATTTGACTTAAAGTTGGACTCTGAGACTGCCTGAATAGCATACTTGGTGACACCGTAGTCGTTCGTATCCACGCTCCAGAGCTTTTCCCTGTCTATCTCTCCTGCCTTAACTGAATCGTTCTCTTCATTAGGATCAGGGTTGATTGAGATCAACTCAAAATCCTCAGGGAGGAACTCTATAAGCCAAGGAGGAATGAAGAAGAGATCTTCCTCTGGTGCTATTCTAAGACCACCGAATGCAGTGATCTCTTCAGCAGTAAGAGTAGTAGCATTCCAGTTCTGGTCTGCAAGAAAGCTCTTGTATCCCTTAACCTGGTCAACGAAGTCCTTCTTAACGTCGAACTCGTTGTCTTTGTTGTATGCTCCTATGAGATAGGAAACAATGTTGGCGAATGTCGCCATGATGCCTGTGGGTGAAATGTTGTTCTTGTTCATGGTGTTTACCTCTTTCTTAGTTTGTTATCTGTCACAGAACAGACACTTCAGAACTTCAAGTCCCTGTTCTGGTGTATGGCCATCCCACTTAGGAGCATTCTCCTTGTAAGATATACCAGCATTGCGGAAGAGCGGAAGATACTTCTCATCAAAGTGATAAGTAACACTTCCATACTCTTTACTTGTTATACCAGCGATGAACATACCTGGAAACATAGTACCGTCATCATGTTTGGTGGAGTACCATACTTCCGTGTCCACATCAAGTCCTTCATAATCGAACTGTTCATTATGCCAGTTGAGTGCTGCACAGAGAGCGCAGAAGAGTATACTTCTATGCTCATACAGCTCATTGAATGTATGATAGCCATCTGATATGTCTCCCATATCAGGAGTACCATCACTATTTCTCTTGGTTCCAGATATCACCTTATTCCAAGAGACTGTATCTTTGGAAGCTTCCTCAAGAGTAGCTCCAAGATAATCATTAGAAAGTTGTTCCATTCGTGTGCCCTTCTTCTTATGGTATTCATCAAGGACTCTGTCCGTTGATGTAATGGAGCCATCCTCTTCATAGAATTTGGCCATCTCATATCACCCCTTACTTAAAGTCTTTGATATCTCTTATAACCTCGAAGTCCTGACCAGGTGCATAAGTCAGTCTGATATCACGGATATCACATACGTTAATACTAGTAACACCAGCCTTACCGTCTTCAGAGTAGTCTATCTTGATAGTGTCTACTTCTGCAAGCTTAGCCTGATTAGTCTCCTTATCGTAGTTAACAAAGCCCTTATAGTCGGGACGATTTCTCATGGTGAATCCTACGATTCTACAGTTGTAAGTCTTCAGACCAGGTGCCTCGTCACTGATGACATCGATCTGATATTCATTGTTAGAGCTTATCTGGAAGATAGTTCCTTTAGCTCCATTAGTTGTCTGGTTCCATACTGTTAACTGAAGCTGAAAGAAGCACTGAGCATCAGTCTTCAGAAAAGTTAAGCTTCCTTTTTCGTTTACCATTAGAGTGAACCTCCTATTCTTAGTTTATAGGATAGTTCAGGGAAGCGATTAACGCTTCCCCTTCTTACCCTTCTTCTTTTTGCCACCGTACTTGGAGTCTTTCATTCTTCTGTTGAGGAACTGACGGACTTCTGATACGAGGATAGCGATGTTGTTTCTGATCTCACGGATAGTATCACTAGTATCAGCAGACATAGCGATATTCATTACACCAGTGAGAAGATAGAATGCATAGACATTTCCTACGAGCGAGCCCTTAGGCTGTTCGTAGCAAGAATCACCAAGCATTACTACGAGTGTCTCGGCTACCTCTTCATCCACCATTAACTGACGGAATGGAATAGCGAGTGATTCGATGTCTCTGATCTTCGGTACAGTACCTTCATAGTAAGCATTGAAGGATGCTGTGTACTGCTTGATCTTACGAGACTTCTTATAGCAGCGGTTAAGATAGGTGTCTCCACCATTCTCGATGTGCTTCTTGATGAGTTCGAGTGTGTGAGTGTAACAAAAGTACTTAGCGATCTCTCTGAGCTCTTCTGCTTTCTCAGGATTAGACTCCTGAATCTTGTCAGCAGTCTCAAGAAGACCAGTCTCGAACTTCTCCTTTACTTCATCAGTATAAGAGTCAACGATAACACCAGTTACATTACCTGCAGCTTTAGCATATGTGTTTAACTCTTCCTGGAAGTTATTGATCTCAGTGCTCATGAAAGCATCAGAGATGATATCATTGATAAGGTTCTTGGCGAAGAACTCGAGTATTGCATGTCTGGGTGTTTCACCAGTCTCAGAAGCAGCCTTACGGATCTGCAGCTTGATAGTCTCAGGAAGTGCATTGAATACAGAGAACTTCTCTCCTGACTTATAACGTCTCATAATGTCTACAAGAGCCATAGCATCATTGTCCGAGATCGCATCGCCGACAATATTATGCATGTTTGTAAGAACCTGTTCATCTGTAACTTCGAGTGTAGATACGGGAACGTCCTCGAGCTCTTCATCTGTTATAGGAGCGCTCTGTTCTTCAGCAACCTTTACAGGTTCCATATCATCATTCATCTGAACAGCTTCGCCAAGACTCTCAACAGTGTCGACTTCAGGAGTATACTCAGTAGCTTCAGCGTTGACTGCTTCTGCAGGAAACACTTCGGACTCTTCCTCCTTTACCTCCTCTACGTCTGGTTCAACTATTGCTGCGTTAGGATCTTCAGCATCACGGATTCTTGATTCTACTTTGCCAAGGTCAGCCATTATGCTGGCTTCCATATAGCCCTCCATAGTATCATATCCCTGAGCATTGATCTGGTTCTGGATGTTCTGTTCCATTTCGGCCATTGCCATGTCCTCCTTATCGTATTGTGCATTTGCTTTCTGTATTCTTGTGAAGTAGTCGAGATCCTCTATGGACATACCGTCTGGGTTTCTGAGAAGTCCCTTCACTATTCCACTAGTGAGAGCTCCCATCTCATCCATTTCAGTGATTCTCTCAGCTTCTAACGGGTTCACATTAGCTGCAAAACCATCATATCTTCCTCTCATCTCTGGAGCTTTTCCGATGATAGGATCCAGTGCCTGGTTATCGACATTCTGTTTCCTCTGTTCATCAAGGGCTCCGATGATCAGATCCACTTCAGCAGTATGGTCAGCACCATCGTATATAGTCTTATCTCCAGTAGTGTATGCACCTTCATGAGATAAGTCTATTTCATAACCTCTCTTGCTAGTAGGCATTGTTATTCCTCCTTACTTGCAGTATCTCCATTCTCTTCTGGCTGAGGAACGAGTATAGAGATATCATTCTGAGTACACAACGTATTGTGTATCTTGAGTTTGATGTCTGTTACAACAGAAGGAATGTCTATAGCACTCGCTACAAACATTGCATAGAAGTTCTCTCCCTTTACATGATCTGCTAAGAGTTGAGCATACTCTATAGGATAGCATGTCTGAAGGAATGTAGGAAGATCAATGTCAAGTCCCTTAAGGTAGTAAAGGACTTCATTCATCTTCGCACAGATGATAGCCATCTTAACGTCATCGTATGCTTTCTTACCATAGACTGTAGTAACGTCCTTGTCTTTCTTGTAGTTAACCAGTTCGAGTGCATCCCATAGAGCATCCTTGTTGAGCATGATAAAGTTTGCATAGAACTGAGAAACAAAGAAGTCAAACTTAGAGACAAAACATTCATACATGTAGAGTGCTATAGTAGACAGGTTTGTATCCTCTGCTGGAGGAATGAACTGAAATCCATAGAACTGGCAGATTGTATCTATGATCTCCTGATACGAGGCCTGCTCAACCTCTCGTATGTTCTGTACATCGAGAGGATAAGTTTGCTCAAGGTTTCTGAAGGTCATATTGTATGATACAACTATGTTTGGCTTTGTCATCACGGCACTAGAATAGGTGAACCTATTAACCAGGTGATCACGTATTACAGTCATCACATAATCGGAATCGAAATGCGATAAGATATTGGCAACTTCACCTTCTGCTACCATTGAACAGATTTGAGAGTTGCGAAAGAGATCTTGCGGCATATGGCACGCTCCTTTCATCTTTGATTACTGTATCGTTGGTGTTTGGGTAGAGATGTACATATGTAAAAGTATCCATGAACAACTGTATACTATAGTGGTGTGAGAAGATTAAAGTTCTCTCTGTACTAAGAGTTGAGCGAATAATTGAATCATATTTAGAGTGCGAGCGGGTAATGATCTGAGTGGCTCTCGGAAGGGTCATTACTCGAGCGCTATAGGTGCTCCTAACGAGCAAAGCCTGCTACCTATGATCCTGATAGTAGGTAGTACGTTAGGAGACTAATTGAAAAGCGACGGAGAGTGTCAGGGTTCTCCGTCATCATTTTTATCTAACCAGCTGAAAGGAGAATGGTTATGAGAGAAACAACAACAAACCTTCCAATTCTTAGAGTTGAAACACAGAAGGTTATCGACACTACACTCAACGTGCTTACATATGCTAATGAGTTAACAGACTATGTAGACTCATATGTTTATAGCGATGATAGCAGCATCCGTATCCGTGTATATAGTGTAAAGTGTATGGATGATACAACGTCAAGAGTAGCTATCTTTACTTCAGAAGATGGCAGCTACTATGCTGCTATCGAAGTAGAGAACGAATGGGTAGAGTTCACTCTGCTCAACTCTACAAAGAGTACTGACACAATTCGTTTCAATACAATCCAGCATTACCATTTCTACGCAGACGACTATTGTCTTCGTGAAATTGGTGGAACACCTATTTCTGATATGCTTTTCGGAATGATGTCGGAAGCACAGCATATCGGAGAGATGGTTGTGTATGAAACTTTAGAACTAGCAAAGCAGCAGGGACTCATCTGAGTCCCTGCATTCTTCTCTTCACTACATTCTTTCTTTTTTGTTATACACAGTACAGCAGAGGCTGGTTAGTGTTTGCTGCAGAGACATGAGTCTCATCAAGATACCTTACACAGTCATCTCTATCTGCAGCAAACTGTTCAAGTCTACTCATAACCTTGTTGATATCTACTGTAGCAAACACTGTCTCAAGATCTGAGTAGTTGTTTAAGAAGGCTACCAGTGTTGTAGCTACATCGTCTATAGCCAGTCTCTCGAATGTCTCCATCATTGTAGGAGATATAGTCATCAGATTGTCTGGATGAGGAACGAAGATGTCTATAGGAATGTCCTTCAGACCTCCAGTGATATCGCCATTCGTTACAGAGCACAGCTTAACCATGTTAGGCTCTTTGAACTCCACGAAGATACTGTTGTTGAATACAGATGTCATATCTGCTCTAGCCTGCAGCAGCATAACGTCATCCATGCTGTAGTTATTGTATGCTCCGAGATAGTCGTACATACCAATACCAGACTGCTGGACGAGTCCATCGTTTCCGTAGACATCCCATGCTATATCCTTTACTCCAAGGATCTCTACTCCTCCTACTAATGAGCTATCGATCATATAGTAGCCGTTCCTCTTGTTTTCAGGTCTAGCATTTATCATGATACGGACTTCATGAGGGAAGAATCTAGAGAACGTTACCAGTGTGTCTGGTTTGATGATCTCCTCTGCCCAAGAGTCCTTGTCGATTCCTTCTCCCTTTGGTAGATTGAGAGGTTTAGTACCAAGTCTTCTCTCTATCTTATCAAGAAGAAGTCTCATCTTATTCATAGGCATAGGCCCACTCTCCTTTCGGGTGTTATATATTACTCAGATGTTTCACCACTATTTGACCACCTGAACATTTCTATAATCTAAGAAAGGAGGAGAGTACACATGTCGTTGACTCCACAAGAGATACTTGATATAGTAGACCCTACTAGGCAACACGAGAGTGATACAAGCTTTCCGCATTGGTACGTCGTAGACGGTGAATTGGTAAACATCTACAACTTTGAACCAGCAGATGATCCTCTTCTCGGTAGCACCGTTCTATGGTATATTAAAGAGACTGAAGATCCAGAAACTCATGAGACAGTTAAGGAACTTGATCATCCAATGATCCCGTCTCTTGATACTTCTGATATCGATAAGCCTGGCTACTGGTATATAAAAGAAACTGTCGATCCAGTTACTGGAGAAGTTACTAAGGAACTCACCAACCATGGTATTCCTCAGGTAGATCTCGAGGTAAACGGTATATGGTACATCAAAGATGGCTCTTTGACTCATGCCGCTTTCCCTGAGCTAGCTGAGTATGGATCATATATGAATAACCAAGTTGTAAACAAAGCTATCATCTTCCCCTCTGTAATGGAGGTAGGAAAATGGGCATTCAAAGATACCCCTTCAATGCTGGAGGTGTATCTGAATCCAGAGTGTAAGAGATATGATACTTCCTTCCCAGAGGAGTGTGTTGTAAAGGATTGGCCATTGGGTACAAGAGTTACTCAAATGCCGACGAAGACTACATACAATGTGGGAGAAGACTTTGATGTTACTGGTATGAAGGTACTGGTGACATTGGATATGACTGTTATGGGCAAGGATTATGGCAGTTATGCATATGAAGCAAACAATGACTACTTTACAGTAGTGCAGTTCGACAATACTTCTCCAGGTGAGAAGGTAGTTATACTAAGATACAAAACACCCTATTCAGTCGGTCAGTATAGCGTCCCGCTACCTGAGCCTGTGATAGTGGTGTAAGAAAGGAGAGATAGCTTATGGCAGTATGGGGAAGTGGCACTGCAGCAGATCCATGGAAAGTAACAGATTGGGATAGCTTTGTCGAAAAGTGCAACTATGAGTCTACTCCTAGTAGTGCTATAACCTATATAGTATTCCCTACACACGATCAGAACGGTAATCTGATCCCTGTTGAAGAACGTGTTATAGATATGCGTCATCATGATTGGTATGTTGATCGAAGAGATAATAACAGCATCATTGTCCTTCCATCTATAAAAGATATAGAAGGTAACGGATGGACTATTCTTGGTCTTAGCTTGAGAAACTCTTACTTGTTTCGTAACAATACTGGATCTCCTGGCTCTAACGGCAATTCTAACAGAGGTACCAATACAATAATAAAGAATCTTAACTTTCAAAACATCTACTGTCATGGTTGTGTATACTTATTCAATCCAAATGCTAATGGTAGTAGAGTTACTGTAACTGGATGCAAGTTCTCTGGAGTGAGTGACAATAGTATAGTTGATCCTTATGCTACTTCCAGTGGCAGTTCAGCTGGATGTATCTGTACTAATACTTCATACAGTGGATGGAATGTATTCACAGCATGCTCATTCAACTTCAAGTTTATCAATATGTATAAGACTGTTCAATATAATGGCGGTTCTGGTGGTTATACTGGTAAAGTTGAATTCAACAACTGTATCTTCAATGTAGAAGGTAAGATAAAGAGTACTACCTCTAATGGTGGTAGCGGTACTAGTGATTCTGCTAAGTACAACATATTCTTTGGTTACTTCTACTTCTGCAAGATGACAGGAAGACTCATACTAGAAAATGCAGAAGCTGATTCGGCTACTGCTTATGCATATCTATATCATAACCAAGGTGGTTCTCTCAATGTTATAGACTTTAAACTAAAAAGTACAAAGACAAACTACTTCAATTACAATTATTGGCTCATAGTCCGTACACGTAACTCTTCAGAAGTTACAATCACATACTACGATTATGAAAGCGGATTCTCTACTGTTGGTTGGAACACAGAATATCAAGGTACAGCTAGCGCGTTCAAGATACCAACAAACAGAACACAGATGACAGACAAAGATTGGCTCGAACTACAGGGCTTCGTAATCGGTACAGCACCGACAACTTAAGAAAGGAGGAGATTGTATGAACTATGGAGGTTCAGGAACGTCTAAAGACGATCCTATTGTAATAGACACACTGGAAGATCTTGCACCTCTTATGCAGAGAAGCGCTGGAGGTACTCTTCATATAGCATTCCCAGAGACATATTCTGGTCCCAAGGTTATCGATCTTCGTGCCGCTGGATGGAATCCTGACGGAAGGTTAAATATCAATTGGAGTACAGATAATCATGAAACTATAAGAAGATACGTATACTTCAATGGATGGACCATCTTGGGACTATCTATCATGAATTCGTTCTTCCTTAACCTCGTAATAAGTGGTAGTAGTACTAACGCTAGCGAGAAGCAGATCTATTTCTATGATCTCACTATTAAGAATGCGTACATTCTTGCAGGAGGAGGCGAGGCATGGTTATTCCGATCAGAAGCATCTTATGGAAGTAGAATATACTTCTATAGATGCAAGTTCTCTGCGATGCTAGACTCACAAACGTCACACACATACGCATTTAATTTGGTTACTGACGAGGAGGAACTCTACTTCCTCCAATGCTCTTTCAATATACAGCTTAACAACACCAGTACATCTTATAAGACTTGGATCATGAATGATTGGCGACGAAGCAGATGGCTTATGAGAAACTGTATAATGAACATTAGAAGTACCAACTTCCGTTCATGGGATGGTAACACCGACCAAAGTCTAGTGAACTGTGCTAATATGCAGTTCTCTAAAATTGTTGGAGATGTTAAATGTGTTGCTGGCGGTAGTACTGAAGTTCCAATTCTAAAAAGTGCGTCAGGATGTTTCTACAACGTTGTAGATATAGCATTCAGACACTACAGAACAAATGGTACAGTATACTTTGGTTTCGGTGGTGGAAAGAATATAGTAAACAACAGCAACTGTAAGTTTAGTGATGGTAATGCTATGGCAGCTCAATACATCACAGGAGATAACAAGAATGTTGTCACTACAGCACAGATGCTGGATGCCGACTATCTTAACAGCATAAATTTCATTGTAGGAGACCCTCCAAGCAACTGATAAGGAGAGGGAATCATCCCTCTCCCTTCATTCTTGCAAGGTTGAACATTCTAGTAACAATATCAACTCAAAGGAGGAGTACATATGGCTATACTTGGTGGCGGAGGTCACTCTGCCAACGATCCTATATATGTAGATACGTTAGAGTCACTCAAAGAAGTCTTTGAAGATACTACTAACAAGTACACTCACATAGCGTTCCCAGAAGTCTATGATGGTCCTAAGGTGATAGACCTTCGTTCTAGAGGATGGAATCCTATCAACATTGGCTATAGATCTGATTGGTCTGAAAATAGATATGTTTACTGTAACAACTGGACGATCTTGGGTCTTTCTATAATGGACTCTTGGTTCTGGGCTCTTAGTAGTAGTAGTAGTAAGACAACGTATGTGTACGACCTTATCATGAAGAATGTATATGTAATAGCAATAACAAGTGAAGCTTGTTGTTTCTGTAACACTAGTTCTGGTTATGGTCATTTCGTTAGATGTAAGTTCTCTGCTGTATTAGATGCCAACAACAATCATGTATCTTTTGTAAATCAATACTACAATCCATATGGTTCTAGTAGTACTGGAAGACGTATGTACGCAACCCAGTGTTCATTCAATACAGAACTCCATACGCAAGGTAACTCTTTGTATGCAAAGGTTATTGGATCTCCTAGTAACACCAACGAACAACAAGGTGATATTATAAACTGTATCTTCAATATTAACGCGCCATTCCTTAGATTCACTAATAATTCTAACGAACAAACAAGAACTACAACCTATCAAGGCAGGTTCAGATTCTGCAAGTGGATTGGTAGTGTTAAAGGATATCAGAACATGATACATTTCATTCAAGGAGGATCCAATTCCGCATACAACGTTGTCGATGTAGACTTCTATAGTTACTTCAGTAGCTCCAGATGCGTGATATGTGTAGCATTCTCATCTGGTGTCAATATTATCAATAGTGATAGATTCCACTCAGTGAACTCTACTATACAAACATCATTGTCCAGATGTACTAAAGTTACACAAGCTCAGATGACTGATCAAGATTATCTCAACTCTATAGAGTTCATCTGTGGTAACACTCCGTCAGACGCCCCCCCCATAAGCAGCGGCTGATCTTACATACACACCTTCGCGAAAGGAGGTGTGCTTAATGGCTATACTTGGCGGTGATATTAGAGATGCTAACGATCCTCTTACTATAGATACGTTAGAAGATCTCAGGACTATACTTACTAACACCTCATATATACCAGCGTCTCCATCTGGTAATTACTACATAGCCTTCCCAGAAGTCTATGATGGTCCTAAAGTCATCGATCTTCGTTCTAGAGGATGGAACCCCATCACTATTACTTCAACAGAGTTTACACCTTCAACTGCTATGACTATAAATATATACTTCAATGGATGGACTATTCTTGGACTTAGTATGATGGATAGTACATTCTTTTATATGAGAGCTAGCTATGGTGGTGGACAGAGTAGTTCAGTTTCTACTATAAACATATACGACATGATAATCAAGAATGCATACATTTTCGGTCTCACTAGCGATTGCCGTTTGTTACGTTTTCACAAAAGTAATTCTAATGGTTCTGGCAGTCTTCGACTCTATAGATGTAAGATTTCAGCAATGCTCGATTCACAATACTCAAACTTTGTATACTGTATTAACAATAGTAGCGAATATGGATACTTATATATCAACCAATGCTCATTCAACTTACAAGCTGCAAATAGCGGAGATGCGAGCAGACGTGTAAGATGCATATTTGGGCCCAATAGTACTTCAAGTACGATTGTAATGACTAATAGTATACTGTCTATATCTTCCAAACGTTGGATTTGTAACGAAGATACATCTTATGTTATTGGTGGAACTGCTATGAGGTTTTGTAAAGTCGTCGGCGATATCACTGGTTCTTCGACATCGATATACTATATGTCTATCATAAAAGCCAATGGACAATGTGCGTATAATGTAGTAGACCTCAGTTATACTACCACTAGTGCATACGACTCTAGCGGAAAAGTAGGTATATCTTTTGGATCTGGTGTAAACTTGGTAAACACTTCTAAGCTTAAGCATAAAAGTGGCGAGACGATAGCCTATATAAACGGAAACTATAATACTCTATGTACTACAGCTCAGTTGATTGACAAGGATTGGCTTAACGATCATTACTTTATCTGCGGAGACGCACCAAGCTCTTAAGTTAGGTGGTGGGAGGTTTCCCACCACCATTCTATGCTCAACATCTATGTAACAATATTCTCGAAAGGAGGAGAGTTATGGCTAACAATTGTTGTTTCCCCTATGGAAACGAAGTCTATACTCCTGATATGACTACACATCCTGGTTGGACTAAAGTAGTTGCTTGTCCTGCTGCTACTTGTCCCCCTAAGCAGTATATCGTTCCTGGTCATCACCCCTATTGTCCTCCCCCTCATAAGGTGGGAAGAGTTAAGATAGACGGTACTATCCGACTTTCTACAACCTATACTGATCATCATGGTCATGTACAGAAGTTCGACATCATACCTGGAGTATCATATGAGATCGATGCCTTCTCCAACACCCGTGGTATTTGTCACTTCGTCGGCAAGATTGTCGACTTTGAGACAGTCGAAGGTGTACAAGAGATTCTGAAGGCTCCTCATTGCATCACTATTTCTGCTATCATAGTAGACTCTAGTGATATGTATGAAAGCCGTCTTCTCAGAATCAGAATAGAGAACATCGAGAGAATGCTTCCTATACTGGGACCTGAGCAGCTTAATCCAGTACAGCAGAGCAATGTCTGCATTGAAGATCCATTCGTAGAGAGAGAAATAGATGAGTTCGTTTCACTCCACGATGTAGGAACACCTGTTGGTGAAGATGGATCTACGACAAATAACACATCGTCAAGTACTAGTCAGAGTGGCGATACCAATCTTGGTTCAAGTCTTCACGACTATCTTGACCTGTAATCATCGGCTAGGGTGGCAACGCCCTAGCCTTAACTTTTGAAAGGAGGAAAACCTAATGTCATACACTATAAAGACTAAAGGTATAACTACTGTACATCTGGACATAGAGCTGGATGTGTATAAGGATGATGGTTCTAAAGAGACTATCACCGTATCTATGAAGCCTGGCAGCAAGTACAAGGTGATTGCTGTAGACAGAATCGATAATATGCTCCGTACTATCACAGGTGTGTACTCTCACTTTGGTACTAATCAACCCTGTGGTGGTCATCTTAAGGCAGACTGGATCATGATAGACTGTTCTAATGAAGACGGTCATCATAGAGCTAAGCTCTGTAAGATTATGATAAAGGACATTCGTACACTCGAAGAGATCGTCGATTTCTAATAGGAGGTGCTAGTATGGCTAAAATATCAGAACACTTCGACACTTATGAGTTCCGCTGTACTTGCGGATGTGGTAAGGGAGTTCCATCTACTTTACTGGTATCTATGCTCGAACAGCTCTTCAGTTATATGGGTGCTAAGGAGATATGGATAAGTAGCGGTTATCGTTGCGATGCTGCTACTCTTGCTATACCTGGAGCATTCTTAGGCGATGGTCATAACTGCAATGTTAACGGTTCTATTGCTGCAGATCTTTGTGTGATCAAACAAGATGGTGAGAAGTATACTTCTTGGGATATCGCTGAGGCTGCAGAGAGAATCGGTTTCAATGGTATTCTTCTTATAGATGACTACTATTGTCATCTTGACACAAGAGGTTATGAACCCTATAAGAATGACCATTGGTTTGGAAATGAAATGACTGGAGAGGGATACGAGACCTTCGAGAGAGGTACAGTGTTCCCTGGACAGGATGAATACAATCCCGACGAAGTAAACCTTATAACACTCGAAGTAGAGCTTCAGACTATACTGAAAGAGAAGGGTTATGATATCAACACTGATGGTGTCATCGGCAATATCACTCTCTCAAAGCTTAGAGACTTCACTATTGAACCTGGAGATTCTGGAAAGCTTACACTCTGGACTCAGAAGAAGCTCAAGAGCCTCGGATATAGTGTAACACTTAATGGTGTTGCAGATCAGCAGATGATGGATGCTATTCATCAGTTCCAGTCTGACAACAAACTTGGTGTAGGTAAGATACTCTCTGGTGGAGATTGGGCTGTACTAGCTAGTAAGAAAGTAAAGACGTAATAGGAGGTTTAAGTATGGCTAATAGCAAGAATTGGCCTTTCAAACCACTTCTTGGTTCGCAAGAGGCTATCAATAACCATCCTATCAAAAAAGGACAGTTCCTCATCCGAAAGGATGGGGGTGCTGTCTACTTTGATCAGGATGATGAAACACGAGTTCTCTTAGCCGATGTAGGCGGAGGAGGAGGTGGCGGCGGAGATAAAAGCCGCTACACTATACAGAAGTTCACCGATAATGAGACTGGTGAGGTTACATTCAAACTGAAGCAGACTCTGAATGATGGCACTGCTACATATGTCGGTGATGTTATATCTCTTGATGGTGATGGTATACTTGTAGAGTACGCTGATTCAGTCATGATACTCAATCAGGTTATTGCTGCTATCGAAGAGAGACTCAATGCCAACTACAACTTCACTACATTTACAGAACTCGATATCAATACTAGCGGTAAGACTCTGCTTCAGATAACACAAGCTCTTGCTGCTAAGAATCTTCCGACCAATACTATAGTTACTGGTCAGATCTATGCTCAGGCACTTCCTTTCGTAGGAGCTAATGCAGAGGCAGAAGTAATGATCAACAGACCAGCATACTGGTGGACATGTACTTCGTTAACCAATGCTCCGTATTCATGGAATGCTATAGCAGATTCTAGCAAGATTATCATGGATTGGACTCCTACGTATAACAAAGCAGCTTCTGGTATTTCATATGACGGTACAGCATCTGGATCATCGGCTGACGATGTACAGGAAGCTATAGACGACTTATACGGATTGATAGGTGATGTCAATGATGCCTTAGAGGAGGTGTTATGATATGCCCAACTCATTATCGGATAATGTAGCTAGACTTCGTGCTGCTAAGACTGCTATAGGTAATGCTATAGTAAAGAGAGGTGGAGAGATTGGAGAAAATGACGGTCTCGAAGACTTTCCTCAAGCTATTCTTGATATCCCTAAAACTGGATATGAGCATGGCGGAGTAAACTTCTTCGATCTTGATGGTATTATTCTTCACTCATTCACCTCAGAGGAGTTCCTTAAGCTTACAGAGATGCCAGAGAATCCAGATCACACGTATGAATGGTTGGTGGCTCAAGGCTGGAACTGGACGTTAGCTGATGCAAAAGCTTACGTCGCTAAGTATGGTGCACTCAATATCGGACAGCATTATACAACTCCAGATGATAAGACAGCTATCGATGTCCATCTTCCAGAAGGTTGTCTGAACCCACAGCTTGGACTGTTCGTTAACGGATCGGTTCGTGTAGAATGGGGAGACGGTACGGAAGACACTCTTACTAATACTGGTATGAAGTATACATATGCTACACATCAGTATGCTGAACCTGGTCAGTACTATATACTCCTTACTGTAACTGGTAGTGCAGAGATCAAAAGTACCAATGGAGCTAATGTATTCTTCTGTAAGGGTGGTAAGGGTACTGGCAAGCCAGGAAACGAGTCTAAGGCTTATAGTAACTGTATCACTGATGTACATCTCGGAGCAAACATCGACATCGGTAAGTTTGCATTCTATAGATGCTACTCAATGAAACATATTTCAATTCCTTCTACAGTACGTTCTATCAATGAATCATCATTCAGATGGGACTCTACTCTTGAGTCTATAGTTATACCTCATGGTGTAACAGAGCTCGGTGCTAATACGTTTGAAGGATGCTATGGAATGAGATTCCTTTCTGTTCCTAACACATTAGAGTCTATAGGAGATCGTTGTTTTGCAGAATGCTATTCACTCATATGTGCTACATTTCCAGAGACTATGACATCTATAGGCAGCTCAGCATTTGCTGATAATCCTTCATGTGATGTGCTTCTGACTCCTGGGGCTGACAATATTCCATTTGAATTCGTAATACGTAACCGTACTATGGCGGCATTCTCTATTCCAGAGGGTATAACAACTTTAGGAGACTATGCATTTGCATATGCTTACGGACTTAAAGATATCACATTACCATCTACTCTTCTGTCTGCTGGAGCTTCTTGTTTCTCAGACTGTCAAGCTCTTAACACTATAAGTATTCCTAATACTTTCACTACTTTGGGCGAGAGTATGTTCAACAACTGTACTGCCCTTCAGCAAGTTAATATACCTTCTAGTGTGACTGCAATACCTTCTAAGTGCTTTAGACAGTGCTACTCGATGTCTAAGATAGAGATCCCAGCTTCAATAGAGACTATAGCTGCAGAAGCATTCACTACTTGCTCTGGATTAGGAATCATAAAGTTCCTTGGTTCTACTCCACCTACAGTAGCTAATGCTAATGCATTCACTAGTCTAGAGTATTCATGCAAGATACTTGTACCTGAAGGAAGTCTTGCTGACTATACATCAGCTCAGAACTATCCAGATCCTACTAAGTATACATATGAAGAGTACTAAAAAAATAATGGCGGTGGGAGTCGTTCCCACCGCTATCTGTTTAACCTCTATACATAATGAGCGTATGACATACCTCACATCTTTCACCGACATGATCACTATCAGTACCAGCAACAATACACTGCCCACACTCGCAGCGGACCTTCTCGTAATATGAAGGGTCCACGAAGAGACGTCTTGCGGGCTCTTTAGGCTTCTGAATTCTCTCTTTCGGGAGATCATCTTCTTCCAAAACAAGTTCTCTATCTCTTGTCTGAACTTCGATTCCAGAAAAGCGGCCTTCGCCCTTCCAGTATCCTTGGATGAAGATTCTTTTGCCATCTTTATACTGTCTCCAGTGGCCTGTGACATACCACATAAGACAGTGACGGTCGATCTCACCCTTCTCGTTCTTTTGTTCTTCAAAGAACTGGTCTAACGATTCACCTTCGATATAGATAGTTTTGTAGTACTTGATCTTAGCAGGTGTCTTCTTCTTACCGTTTCTAGTCTTTGTTTGAGGTGCTATCATTCGATTGTTTATAGTTCTATAGTTGATTAGTGGGTTCAATAGAGAAACCTCTATAGCGTACCATATGTTAAGAGTAGCTACAGCCCATTCAGCACCAGCATATATAGCCATATCGACAGGAGCTTCTGTTCCAAACGGTACAAACTTATTGAAGATCTTAAGATATGAATTTGTCGCCTCTATTGCGAGGATAGGTTTATCATCTTTCTTCACATATATGATCGGCATGGTAACTATTCTACCAAGACCATCAGGATTAGTCTTAGACTGGTCTAGAAACAACGTTATAGCTCCTATGATTGTAGCGGATGCTACATCAAGAATTTCGTCATTGTAGGTGTAGCCGAAATCATTATCAGATATCTCCTCTATCTCTTTTGTAGTTCCGAAAGGAATCCAATCCTTCTTATCAAATATGAGTACACGATGTCTTACAACGTCATCTCGTTCGTTCACCACGATTTCTATGTGTTTGATAGGTATGGTGTTTGAGATTACAATGTCTGCTGGCAAAGATGCTTTGTTGATAGCATCATCAGCTTCATTCTTTTCTTCTTTCGTCATGCAGTCTAGACTCTTATTGAACTTCTGATCTACGAGTCCAGCTATAGAGAACAACTTAAACACGTCCGACTTTGATATCTCGACTTTGTCTATCACGTTGTCAGCTTTTTTAACGATACTGTGAATCTTCTTGATGTTTGATTCTCTTGTTTCATTTAGCATATATGCTCTCCTTTCCACCCTCGTCATAGCCTTACTCAACACTCTAATAATATCACCTAAAGGAGGTTTAGATATGTCAAGCAATCAACTCTACGACGAGAGGATTCATTGTATTCCTGGTTGTCCTCCACCAAGAGACACTTGGATTCCTGGAAGACCGCCATATGAACATCCTGGCGGATGTTGCCCTGATGTACCAACTGTAAATCCTTACAGACCTGGTGTACCTAATCCTGTTCCTACTCGTTACTTCTATCCTGTACCACCTTGTGGTCCTTGGCCTCATCATCCTGAGGAGTTCTTCGTTCTGAAAAGACAACTCAATGAGATACTTAAGAACATCGCTAAGGCTGACATCTATCAGGATAAGAGCGAAACAGGTACTACTATCAGAGTCGGCGGTATTGCTAAGGGTACTAAGCTCGGCGACATTACATTCTCAGAACTTGTTGCTAAGCTTCTCTTCCCCTCTGGCGATCAGCCTGTAGACCCTGAAGAGTATGTAAAAATGGGTGAACTTGAAGATCTTGTTAAGGGATTCCTTGCTACTGTTGCAGCTACAGGATCCTACAATGATCTTACAGACAAGCCCACTATCCCAAGTGTTGAAGGTCTCGTAACTACAGAGGCTCTTACTACAGCACTTGGAGATTATGTAGCTAAGACAGACATGGATACATATCTGTCAAGCTATGTAACTACCGAAGCTCTTGAAACAGCTCTCGGCGGTTATGCTACTACAACAGCTCTCGAAGAGCTTGCTGCTACTATCCCTAGTCTTACATGGCCTGAGGATAAGCTGCATGAAGTAGTGCATGATCTCGGTGGATTCAAGACTGGCGATGATCTCGCTGGTATGAATCTTATCGATATCATAGAGACCCTTCTCTGTAAAGAACCCAACCAGTAATGAAAGAGGGTGGAGCAATCCACCCTCCTTTCTTATGCTTGTATAACTGTTAGCGGAAACTCAAACTTAAACGAGTTGTTTGTGTTAGCATATCCACAAACTGGAAAGTTGTAGATATCGACTTTAGATAGGATAGTCTTATCTACTGTATTGTCATCATTGATATCAAAGTTGTACCAATGTCCTGCCATGTTCTTAGAGAAGACATGATACTGAAGGATGATTTCCAGTCCATTCCTCCAGTTACGGCCATTTCTAGACGGTTCCATATTCACCGAACAGAGCTCATGAATAATATCAGTAATCGCCCAGCATACATCCTGTCTGTTCAAGTGTGATTTATCTCTATGACTTATGCATCCTTCGTCATACGGTTTCGATGAAGCGTACATTGTACGAGTAATACATTCGAAGTAGTCTGCTGGTTTGATCTTTGTATGATCTTTATTTAGTATGAGAGGTCTCATAAACTCAAACTCTGTCATAGTAGATGATACATTATCTCTGGCCATTACTATGATGGCATAGATTCTGTTATACACATTTAAAGGTACAGGGTCTTCCTGTCCACATGTATACAGAACACTCGGTCCTATATCCTTATAAGGCTTTCCTCTGTATGGTGTACAGTTCACATAGTTCCTACTACCATTGAAGAAGCTGAAGAATCTCCTTTGATCCTTCTTGATATGCCTATAGTCCGACATACACTTAACCAGATTAGAGTACCCATCAGGATGCGGGTACTTTGTTTCCTCTCTGTTATGAAACAGATTTTTGATTATGTCTTTAGCATCATCCTTCTTCATTAGGCACATCCTTCTTCACGGTAACGAAGTAGTATCCTCCAGTGACCTTCTGACGATAGTCATAAGTCATCATCGTCGATTCTTTGAAAAACTTCTCTTCAAGGATAGCCTCATCAACTTCTTCATCCTCTGACCAAGGAATGAAGTAGCTCTGATCTACCTGATACCACTTATGATTGACCCAGTCTATGACAAGAGTAGTTACTCCATCATCATAGATGTCAAAGTCATTATCACTCGCAGCATAGTTAACCTTGCCGATTCTAACGACCTTCTCTTCTTTAGTCATTGAGTATTCTTCCTCAAGCTCCTTCTCTTTAGCCTTCTTCTCCTCTTCTTCAGTCAGGTTTCTGATTGTCTTGTTAACAAAGTCTACATAATATCTTTCATTAGTTTCGAGAAGAGAGAACTCGCATCCTATACAGTGAGTATCATTTGTGACTCCATTAAGGTTGTTGTTTATGATCTTGTAATTGACCTGGTTGTCTTCTATAAAGAGCTTATAGAATGTGTCGAGTTCTTCTTGATGAAAGAAGTAATCGTAAGTTGGTGGTGGTGTGTCTTTTGGTACTTTGTGGATCACCATACTATACGGTGTATAGTAGGGATTCCACTGTACTATCATTTTTCCGAACTTCTTACTGTTCGTTATTACTGCGTACATATCACATTACCTCCTCTTCATTTAGTTTGCTGTCTGATAGATGAAGCGGTTGTGGTCGAAACTGTCTCCAACCTTAAAGTCTTTGATTTCTCTGCTGACTATATCGTTCAGCTTGATGTAGTAAGAGTTTCTTGTGTCAGGATCGTTAACGAACGATGCATTCTGTCCGTATGTATCTATATAGATTTCAGCCCCATCAGAACCCTTAACAACTACCTGATTCATATAGTCATATGCTACATGATCAAGCTCAGCTATGAGTTCACATTCATTAGCAGACTTTACAGGAAGTGGCTTGTCGTCAAGTGACAGGCCTTCATATGTCTGCTGAAGAATAGATCCTTTGATGCGTGCATAATCCACACAAATATGAATCTGATCGGATGATGCGTCATCATTGAGCATGTACTCTACCACCTTACCCATGAATGGAAGGTGATACATGAGGATTCTATCATTCATGATGATGAATACCTCTTTCTTAATGAACTCTGGTTCATTCTCATTGTTATCTACGTATAAACTGCTCATTTCTTCTTTCTCCTTGTCGTAGTCTATTGAATACCTGCGTTCAAAGGCAAGGCCCGACGCAAGGTTCAATATGATGTCGCCATTATCGTCTGGCTTGATGTAGTGACAGTTGTTTATATCGTTGCAGTCTATGAAGACTCTTTCAGAAGTCTTAGTGAAGAAAACTATAAACTTTCTAACTACTGTCTTAGATACAGCTTCTATCATGTAGTCTACTATGTCGCTGTCATACATCAGCTCTTCAGTCTTCTCTATATCACTTATCGAAAGTGTCTCTAATACATGTAACTCATCAAAAGTGATTGTGTAGTGATCAAAAGTGATTGTCGATTTCAATCCATCTCTTTTACGTTCTCTAAGCATTGCTTATTCCTCCTCTTTCTTATACCAGACCATCTTAAGTTTATTGTATGACTGGAAGACATAGTCGTACTCCACACCAGCCTTCTTAGCATACTCTTCGTCTGGTCCTCCTGTGAACTTGTTGATATGACCAAGTAGATAGTCTTCCATCTGATTAGGCAGAAGGTCGTCTTCTACATAAGGTTTCATTTTTCTCATGTAGTCTCCGAATGGCACAGCAAGTACATTCTTCACTACATACACATCGTTTGCTCTATAGTCAAGAAGAAAACGAGCTCCTCTGAAGAGAATAACACATCCATCTTCTGGGAGTTGTGACTCAATCACATATGGTGTAGCCATTCTACCTCTGGTATAGTTACCTATGAGGTTGCTTTTGAGCTGTTCAGCCAGCTCTTTTGTTGATTCTGTCTCCAACAGGTTGTTATAGCGAATCGCTTTACAGAACTCAGATACAGTCATGTCTAAGCCCTCCTCCTACAGTTTGTATTATGTAAGTCTTATTCATAAGATCAATCTCTTCCCCTGCTGCTCTAAGGTCTATGGCTGCTGCCAGAGTCAAACATGCCATGAAAAGCATAACGATGAGTATGTTCTTCAGATGACAGAAGATCTTCTTGGCCCTCTTAGCACTAACCTTTCTTGGAACTGATTTGTTAACGATGTCTATGGCGACGTCTAGTAGTTGGAACAATTTTATGATTGTTAGCAGCATACATGTCAGAGTGACTGGATATGCCACTGATACCGTTAATCTTGCTAATATAAGTAACATTAGTATCCCCCTTCTCTTCAAGATACCTAAGTATCGAAGAATCAAATAAGTAATGTGTATGGCGTCTTGTAGTCAGTAGCTTCTCTATTCTGTCATAGTCTACTGACTTGATAATGGATACGATGTCTCTCTCTGGTGGATCTGGTATCTCGTGATTGAACAGATCTATCGACATGCTACAAGCTCGCATACCTCTAAGGTTTAAGTCTATACCATCACGATGTATAACCATACCAAATTTAGTGGGATCTTCCACAGCAGACTCATCTACACATGGTACCTTATACATATACATTCGATCCATAGGTGATGGCTCGTTCAGTTCTCTATACATAGAACCAAGTAAAGCCCTAAGATAAGTATCCTTGTCGATGCGAACGACAAAACTATCTCCTATGAGAGTAGCCATACGTTTCGCGTTTTCAATAGCTTCTGGAGTGACTTTATACTTCTTATAATCTTTCTTTAGATCGCTGAATAGTTCAGGATCAATACTGTCATAATGTACTTTGCGTTTGTTCTTTTCTTCATTCATAGCTCATTCCTCCTTTCTTGTAGAGCCATAGTCTATATGCCATGTGTACTCCTCCTTTCATCCCGACCTGTTAATATAGTGTAAGTGGTCAGGTACACATGTACTACATATATAATATATAGCCAAACCATCTATTAAAAGGAGAGTGATACCTATGGCAATGCCTAACTTCATCAAAGAGAAGGATGGTGGCTATGCATTCAACTCCGAGGGGACGTTTGTGTTCTATGTTCCTGAGAAGTTCTTTGACACTAAGCTTGCTATCTTCAATGGTGAGTACATCTCATTGTTCGGTATATGCACTTATGCTATTCTAAACAAAGACGGCAAGCCGACATCTGGCTTGCACAACTTCAACTTCCCAGCAATGTTTGTCACTAAACCTGATGACATTGAAATAGTAAAAGGATTGAAGCTTACTAAGAATACTGATGTACAAGACTATCGTCTTCTCAAGTATAACAAGGATGCTATGATAGTAGTGTCCTCTGAAGTAGTCGTAGATGGCGGAAATCTTGATACTTGGTATAGAGCTTTACAGTATGGAAACATACCTAACACTATACCCTACGATCAGCTTCAAGAATACTTCCTCAGAAACATTGAGCTTACAGAGAACAGCTATGATGTATCTCTTCAGCTCATTGGTATAGTAGTCTCTGAGTGTGCTAGATCAGCAGAAGACTCTTCAGTTCCTTTCAGACTCTCTGGCTCAAGAGACATGAATGAATACCGTATGGTAAACATACGAGACATTCCTCGTGAAGTCTCACCATTCACAGCATTTACTTCAGAGACTTGGGACAAGGCTTTAGTATCATCCATGGTGGTCAACAACAACGGTGAATCGCCACTTGAGAAGATCATGATGGACTAATCAACGAAGCTGGCTCGATCTAACATCAGTATAAAGATCTAATTGCTTAGATTAGATTAGACAATCCTTATCTTACTATAAATCTATAAAGGAGGAATAACTAATGGCAAGATATCCTGGCACACAATTTGTCCTGAGAGATCATTCTGATGCTAGTGCTGCAGTGCCGATTCAGCAAGTCAGCAACTCAGCACCTGTCTATATGACTACTTTCAGAGCACCTAAGGGACCAGAAGATATGCTTCTTGTTGATGGTCAGCGTTTCTATAACCTCTACGGTTCACAGGACAAGATCAAGTTCAACACATATAAGCAGCCTCTTCTCCAGGCTTCCATGGACATCAATGAAGGAGCGAGACTTATCTCAAAGAGAGCTGTTCTTGACTCCGCTATGCTTGGCAACGCTACAGTCGGCGTTGTACTTTCAAAGCAGGTAGACGTTACATTCACTAAGAATGAAGACGGATACATCGATGCTGCTACATTCGGAACTACTGCAAAGTATGTTCTTCGTCCTGTAGTTGTATCTATAAAAGACAATGCTAACACACCTGGCGACTCTTCATTTGTAGAGAGCAAGTTCATGTACAAGACTCATAAGGATACTATTTCTAGTGAGATTGAGATGAAGGAAACTCTCGCAATGAACACTGGTCTCGTTGGTGTATACACCAGCGGCACATCTACAGAGAACATCCCTCTTGATAACGGTACATGGACTGGTGATGTGTATGCTGCTGGTTCAATCCTCAATGGTAACTCCAATGAGGTTGAGTTCACTGCACCTGGTGGTTCAGCAGAAGATCCTGACTATACATCAGCTGATACAGATGAAAAGAAAGCTAAAGTTCAGGCTAAGTTCCTTTCAACTGTTTATGCTGCTGCTAACGGCGGTGAGTATTTCTTCCCGCTCTTCTCGATCTTCGATAACGGTCGTGGTGCTTCTCTGAAGAACTATGCTATCGTTTTCGATATTAACACATCTAAGTCTATCGGTAAGGCAGTATATACACTCAAGGTTGCTGATTCTGTAACAGGAAGAACACTTGAGACATATGCATTCACTGTAAATCCTTACTCAAGAAACACAAACACAGGCTACACATTTGATATCGAGTCAGCTGTTAACCTGAAGTCTGATCAGATCAAGGTTAAGTACTACTACGATGCTTATGATAAGCTTATGCAGATAATCAACGATGAGCTCAGCATCACAAATGAGTATCTCTTTGACGATGCAGACTGTCTCTTCGATCACGATCTGTCTGGTAATACACTCGTCGATAACCGCATCGCAAGAGGCGCTACAGCAGACCTCTACAGCCTTGCTAACTCAAGTGCTAATAACCTTGACAGCGGCGATAATAATATCACATACTACTACTATAACTACAAGACACGCTCAAAGCAGAATATCTTTGAGAATCTTCGTTATGGTAGCGATGGTGTAATCGATAACAATGTATACACAACTACTGTAACTGTTAAGGCTAACGTAGGCGATGTACCTCCAGTATACGATACCGCCACATCACCACAGGCTATCACTACATTAGCTGCTGGTACTACAGCTAACGTCGGATTCATGGTTGCAGGAGAAACAGCTGAAACACATACAAAGTGTACTGCTGCTATCAATCTTCTGAAGCTTATCCCTGAGCTTGGTATCAACTTCAGCGGTGCAGACTTTGAGACAGGTGATGATCATTCATCTGCTACAAAGCTCAAGGTTGCTACTACTGGTGGCGGATACATCTATGTATCAGCTGTAGTTACTAAGGTTCAGAATGGTGTAGAGACTGGTACATATAAGTACGATGTAACTGTTACAGTTCAGGAGTACTCATGGGATCTCTCTTACCAGAACCAGTACAGAAAGTTCTTCGACGGCCAGTTCGACAGAGACATCTTCAATCTTGACGTATGGTTCCCGAACTGCGTATTCGATGCTAACTACGATAAGAAGGTTAAGCTCGCTATTCAGAAGCTTGCTGCATACAGAGGCGACTTCTTCGTTTACCTTGACCTCAATACAGACGTTAAGGCATATGAAGACGTTGAGCGCCTTATCAATGTAGTAGACGATGACAACGAGTTCCCACCTGATGAGGAAGCAACAAACTTCTATATCCATGATCGTAACTGTGCTGTTACTTCTATCTACGGCGATATCCGTGATCCTTATTCAAATAAGCAGATCACCGTTACAGCTACATATGCTCTGTCAAGACTCATGGTTAAGCACTTCATCAACGGTGTTGGCCGTCCGTTCGCTGGTCAGGGTTATGGTATCATCTTTACAGACTTCATCGAGGGTACTGTAAACTACATTCCTAAGATCTATCCTTCTTCTGCAATGACATCACGTTCATACATTGGCGATACTTATCCTTCAGATGATGAGACAATCGTTAATGAGAAGCAGCAGATGACAGACCTTAAGGTTAACTACGGCTCATACTACAACGGAATCTTCACAATGGATACAGAGTTCACACTCAATCCTAAGGATTCAGACTTCTCATACATCAACAACATCATGCTTGTTCATCAGGTAATGCAGGCTATAAGAAAGGCTTGCCCTGCCTCAAGATACAAGTTCATCGATAACAACGACCTGTCTACTTACCAGCGTTCAGTAGAGGAAGTCCTCAAGGTATTCCGTTCTAAGTTCGCTGCTCTGAGATTCAAGTACGTTCAGGACGAGAACTCTGTAGCAAACAAGATCTACTATGCAGCTATCGAGGTTGTATTCAGACCGTTTGCACAGGCTGAAATCTTCACAATCACAGCACTTAACTACTCAACACTGAGTAGCGATGTGACTACAGTATAAGAAGGGAGGAATAGATTATGGCAGCAGATAACAACGTTAAATCCACTGCGACTGGTGTTGGCCAGGAAGTCTTCAAGGGCCTTAAGACTCCTCGTAACCTTCTTGAGTATAACCTCATGAGAGGTGTTACTGACTTCTCACAGCTCGAGCAGTTCGACCTCTACGAGAAAGGCTATCCTTGGCTCGTAGTAATCAGCATCCCTGACTTCATGCGTGACCTTGCTCTCAACAGTGAGGAGATGCAGAACATCGTAGGAAACTACGTTCACATCATGGAGCATGACTTCAAGGGTATCGATAATATCGAGAACATCACTGGTGAACCTAACGGCGAAATCAGCAATGGTATCAGATCTATTCAGCTCATCAACAGAGTAACTCAGGGTGCTTCTACAACGTTCACCATGAGATTCTATGAGCGTTCTGGTTCTGTAATGACAAAGTTCAACGAGCTTTATCTTACAGGTATCAAGGATAAGGATACACAGGCTAAGACATACCATGGTCTTATTGACTGGTATACATTCGGCACTGGTCCTGACACACCTTCTGGTCGTGATCCTGGACCACACCGTGAGGTATTCAGCTTCATGTACTTCCTTACTGATAACACAGTAACTAAGATCGAGAAGGCATTCCTTATCTGTGCTGCACAGCCTACAACAGCTGAGTTCAGCACACTCTACGACGGCGAGAAGGGTGAAATCGGTTGGGGTGAACTCTCAATGTCCTTCAACGGATTCTTCATCAACAACGATCAGGTATCACTCGCTGCTCAGAGAATGCTTCTTGCTATGCGTAATCCTCAGAACACAACTGGTAGCCGTCTCATCGTTGACTCTACTAACTTCACATACGAAGCTCTTAAGAGAGTTAATGAGAATCTCGGTCTCAATGCTGAAAGCTTCAACACAGAGGGTAGCGACAGCAATCCTTATGCAGTTGGTGCTACATCATGGACTGACACTAACGGTGTTGTTACAGATGCGTTCAAGAACAGAGGATCAAACGAAGTTGGCAAGGTTGGTTCCGCATTCGACGAGACAACAGCTTCAAGCTATGGTCTTGGAAGAAGCAACGGAATCTACTCACAGCAGGTTCAGGCAATCGGCGATGCAGAGCATATCTCCAACAAGTTTGCAAACGTTCAGAACCAGCAGTAAGTATAATAGCTCTACTAGCAGTAAATACAACAAGAGGTACGGACTGGGATTATTCCCAGTCCGCATTCTCTGTCGTTTACTCTTCTTCTTTGTTTCTAAGCTTTGATGCTTCTTGCTTTGCTCTTGTGATTACCTCTTCTATTGCTGGGAGATCGAGATACGATCCTAAGAAGTGTAGAGTTAGAGCCTTTACAGCAAGGCGCTTGATCATATCATCATCTACATCAGCCAGTTCTATTTCAGCTATGCTGTTTGCATAATCCTGAACGTTTGTAACCATCTGGTTAGTGTTAGTGATGTTCAGGAACATAGGCGGTGGCAGAGTAACCTCAAGACAAACATCGTCATCCTGATACTCATTCTTGTAGAGTTTAGAGAAGATTCTAGTAAGATTCTTCTGGTACTTAGCCTGACGGTTGTATACCTTTCTGAGGAACTTACTAGATGTCATAGTAAGCTGTGTAGCATACTCAACAGACTGTCTCATTTGAATCATCTCAAGTGGTACATCTGTAGAATTAACTGCCATCTCTTCCAGTACTGTCATCAACTCTGTCTTGAACTCTACCTGTTGACCTTGCATAACTTCAAAGTCTATAGGAGATTCACCCGATGAGTTTCTAGGAATGATGTAGTCATTGAATCTACCAGTGATATTGAGAATGTGGTTGATGTTCTCAATCTGTCGAATGTTCATGTTACCCTTCTTAATCTGGTTGATAGTATTCAGAAGAGTCTTCGAGATGTTTGTATCTACATTCTGCTTGACATAGTACACTCTCTTGTCCTGAGAGCGAGTCATTGTCATGATACAGTTAGTGATATACATTGCAGAGTAGAGTGTTGCAGGGAAGAGAGCCTCATGGAGATCTGATATACCTCTATGAGTCTTCTTGTTCATTCTGAAGTAGACATGCTCCATATCCTCAGGAGGTATGAATGTAACCTTTACCTTACTAAGTCTATGACTGTTCTCCATGTCATTGTTCTTCAGTATCATATAGATCTCATCTCTCAGATCCTGGTTAGCATTGACGAAGTTTGCATCAATGTACTGAGCTATCTGAGAAGAAAGGAATCTAGTGATGTTGTTCTGTCTACCTGTAGCATCTGTTACAGAGTTGGTAGAGAGAATAGAGTTAGAACCCTTGAGTGACATAGTAGGATCCTGCATTCTGTCATAGTCTCTCATAGGATCATATCTGTAGTCAGTCTCGATATAGTAGTATCCGAAACAGTGTGTTTCGATGTAGATAGGAATGATGTGTTCACGATCCAGGAGTTTTACGATGCTTCCTGGGACATCAACCACGTTTCCTTTATCAGAGTGCTTCTGGCCAGTTATGAGTCCCTCAGTGCCCCTGTAGTCGAAGTTATCGAACTTAAGATCATCCTTTACTGTATCGTCAAACTTAGTCTTATTGTTAGACTTAGCTTTCTTACCAGTATCGAAGTTAGAGATCTCTGGAGTGTTCTTGATTCTGTCTGCTTCAGGATCAGTAATCTTCTTATCAGTAGCTTCATTGATAACCTGACCTACTGGATCGCTAAGAGCCATCTCGTTGATTGCTCCAATCTCAGTATAGTATCTGTACTCATTCTCTACTGTCTCGGTGAGAAGACCAGAACAGTTGAACTCAATTTCTACTTTATCTATATCTCCGAAGTCTTCCTGCTTAAGGTCATAGCTTTTCATATCAGCTTCGAACTTCTCTTTGCTAAACTCGCCAGACTCAGAGATAATACAATGTTCATGAATGTCAATGTCGCCTCTGATGTTAGGCTTGTTCTTGTTAGCCAAAAGTTTAGCTATAGCCTTCTTAGCTGGTACAATGTAAACGAACTGCTCACCATACTTAGAAGCATTGTCATAGATCTCTCCAGCGATATCGATGAAGTTGTATCTCTCCTTGATCTCTTTGATATGCTCCTGTACCGATGCCTGTACACCAGCAACTGTAGTATTCGTTACATTGATGAAATCTTTACTGAAGTGGTCAGCAGAAAGGACATTGTCCTTTCTAGTATCTAACGCTTCCTTCAGTTTAGGCATATACTTCACGATAGTATCTATCTTAGCATCATAGTCAGCTACAGTAGTAGTATCGTTCATGAAACCAAGTATGCCAGTGTCCAGTATGTTTGTGTCATTGAGGAGAGACTCAAGATCCTTGTTCATGTCTCTCATCTTGATAGCTTCTGGATTGTTAACCTGCTGTCTCATGGCTCTGTTGTATAGAGCACTTAAGTTACCCTGACCAGTCTGAGCCTTATTGGAACTTACTATACCATCTATAGAAGCGTCCAGCTTAGACTTTATAGTATCGAGGTCGTGTTTGTTAGAGGGCTGTGTATAGTATATGCTTTGGTAAAGCTTGTCGATGTTTGTCTGGACGAATGACGCCAGACGATTAGCTTTACGATTAGCAGAAGCAACTTTGCGTTCACGCTGCTTTTGGTTTGAAGCCATTATAACTCCTCCTTTCAAGTTACTATAATGTTTCGTGAGACAAAGAATAGCCCAGAGAGTAGACCTCTCTGGGACTAATCTCATATCTTGAAGAAACAAACGATACAGTTGTATGTATATATTCTCTTAGTCTCCTTCTTAGTTATCTTCCACTTTGTCACTTCAAAGTCTGTCATGAAGAAACTATACTTAGGATTATCTAAGATAAGAAGATTGACTTGGTCATTCTTCATTGTTGGTACTACACCACTGAAGAGATACATTGTATATTTACCATCAACATTGACATATTTTGCTCCGTCAGATGCTTTAAGGTTTATATACGTATCCCATTGTGGAGTTGCTTGGAAGTCTCTGTACGCTGATACAACTCCTTCTGGGTCGTTCATGTATCTAAGTACAGCATTCACTGTTACCATTAAGTCACGATAACGAGCATCTGCCACATAATCCGATACTGATGTCTTTCCGAATACTAACAGACCTTTACCTGGAATGTAGCACTCTGCGAACTTCAACATTCTCTGACTCTCTTCTACTTGTTCTAATGATGCTAACACATCTACCAGAAAGATTTGCTCATTGAACTGATCGAACTCTGGTATGATTGCATCTCTTGTGTAACGAATGTAGTTGTTACCTACTATAAGATACGCATACATCTCTCCACTCATGATATCCTTGTGGAAGTATAATGCGTCTCCTGCCTTACCCTTCATCAAGGCTATGACGTTCTTCATAGCCTCGAGTATCTCTAATATACTCATACCTCTACTACCTCTCTACTATAACAGTTCTCCTCTCTTGACTCTATCTCGTTATAGAACTCTGAGAAAGTTCTGACTTCATCATTGAATGGGAACTGCTTATGTGGATACTCAGTTTTCTCATCCATCACATTCTGCTCCCACTTTGGAACAAATGGAGATGTCTGAGTAGTACTGTTCGGTACCTTATAGAACAGATATCTTCCCTCTGTACAATGAAGATCAAGCTTACCTCTCGGATGTACAATATCTGAGAAGTAGGTTATGACATCATCATACATCTCTTCATATGAAGCGAGATGGAACCATCTATGATAGAACTCAAGCCACTGATGAGACTGATAATCCTCAAGGAACTGTCCTTCTCTCTTATACTTGTAATCCTCTCTTGCAAACCTGTTCTCGTTCTTATATACCTGATCAGGTATGATGATACGAGCAATGATTGTGTTAGCTGCAAGATTGAGTTCTGATGTGATAGATGGGTAAAGGCTCTTATAGTCATAGTCGTTCAGGTTTCTGAATACCATGATAGGCTTACCGTTCACTATCATCTTAGAGTAAGGTCCAAGCTTTGTCGGGTCAGATACCCAAGCACCTGGGAACTTCGTCTTGGTGTTATTCTTGTTATTGTTGTTACCCATGATGAAGCCCTGTCTCCAGTATGACTTAAAGGCTCTATTCTTCAGGTATACCGTCTGGCGATATATCTTACTGATACGAGTGTTGTTCAGAAGAACGTTGTTGTATGCATTACCTACATCGTTCACCTTGTTCTCGATACAGTACTGAGAGATAACGTCCATGATATTGTACAGTACGAATGTAAGATAGTCCTTCTGTGGAAGATCTTCAAGCTTCTCACAGATGTGATGATAGTCAAGCTTACCGAAGCCTACTGTCATCTCTGCTATACTATCGAGTCTGAAATTCGGGATTGCTGAACGTCCCTTACGTCTACTAGCGAAATGAATGAGCTGATCTAAGTATACTGTCTTACTACTTATCTTACAGTAGTCGTTTCTCTCAGCAAACTCATTATAGTTCTTATCATCGATAAAGTAACTAACTTCCTTGTATCTGAAGTCTGGATGACACATCACCTTTTCAGGTTTCATCTCTAACTTCTTACATCTTTCGATGATGTATGGGATATCGAACGCCATGTTCCATGCCAACAAGAAGTCTGGTTCAAGCTTGTTGATTACATCGAACAGAGTCTTAATCAACTCCTTCTCGTCAGTATACATAACCGTTGAGAACTGAAGAGTATCTACACGATACTTCTTAGCTTTCTCCATTCCACCAACAGCATTGATAACAAAGTCTTTAGCTATTGCTTCAAATCCGCCACTGTTCAATAACTTCTCGAACTCCAGACATAAGGGATTGTATGGATCTCTAAGAAGTAAGGTGAATACTGTCTGAGTTCTATCGTCTATGAATGTCACTGCATTGATTGGACACTCACCTGGTTCTACGAAGTCACCCTTAGCTGTTCTAGAGTCAACCTCGATATCGAGATAGCTCTTATCTATCGGTCCGAATGCATTCTTATAAGACTCACCGAACTGAAATCTATAGAAGTCTTCGATGTTCATATCTGAACCCATGACTCTTACATGTTCATGAAGTCTCTGATTGTTCTTATAATCTCCATTCTCCGCATTGGTGTCGTAGAATGTCTCATTACCAGTTGCTTCTGCTATGCTCTTAAGAAGTCTTCTATATGGAACAGTTATCGCATCACACTTCTCTTTCTCTATGAAAGCAAGATTGTAGTCTATGTATACCTCGTTCTTTATCTTATACCAAGTATACTCTGGATTCTCTATAGTCTCAATGAACTTCTCACCACTCACATTGTCCTTGATTACAAGATCCATTGAGTCTGGAATGTCACTGTATGTACCGTTCTTGTTCTTCTTTGGTCTATGATAGATTGTCTGCAATAGAGATAAGTCGTATTGCAAAGGGTAGTTTCCTATCTGTATCATTGAAAGTCCTCCTTTGAACGTAATCGTCCCAAACACGTACGATTACTTGATTATTTAATGGTTAGGAGCTCGTTCAATAGCTACAAGATAGTACAATATGGTACAATATAACACATTCACGAACCATGCGTAAGAAGGACTGGTAGGGAAGAACCCTACCAGTCTTCTAGAGAGGTTAATTGTCTTCGTACTAATGATCAGCCAAATCACTAGCAACTAGGAGGACTATGACACCATGAAAGGAAACACCACCCGTTCTATGCTTCCTTTACCATTATGTTCTGATACAGCCAACACTCTTATAAATTTAACCAAAGGAGGTACAATTCATGTTTGAATCTGTAAAACCCTATCAGGGTAGTTCAATCATTGACATTGAGGTTGTCGAGCCAACGGCAACTGCAGAGTCGGCACCAGAACCAAAAGCAGAACCCGAAAAAAGGAAGAGAGGACGTCCTCCAAAGAAGAAGCCTGAAGAGCAGACAGCTAGTGCAGTAGCGCTCCCAACTACTCAGACTATTTCAATTCCTGCTGAAGCTCCTAAAGCACAGCCTTACGTTCCTCTTTGCACATCAAACGAGCCTTATGAAATGACCTACGCTGAAGGTGTAGGTATGATTCGTGGTACTATCCAGCAGATGGATACTATGGCTATCGAATTGAAGAATGAGTTTGATGCTATCAGAAACAACAAGCAGATGAAAGGTAGATATACCTACATCAGCAACCTTGGAGAATCTATTTGTGGTATCCTTGGTAACAAGCTAACCGCTATCAAAGAACTTAATGCTGTAACAACTAAGTCTCATGAACTTGAGATGAAACGTTATCAAGCAACTAAAGAACTTCAGATGGCAGAAGACGATGATAGAAGCATGGCAGCTATGTACAATGCATATATCAATACGCCTATCAACACTGGTAATCTTCCTCCATTCCTTCAGCAGACTTCTCAGAACACTATCGCTAATCCTGGTATGATGGGTTCTGGTACAATGATAACTCCTTCTGGAGATATTGTAGACGCTGGATATGGCAGTTACATGCAGACTATCTCTCCAGAGCAGAATCGTATGATTCTTGAGCACAACCCCAATATCAAAGAGGTTGTAGTTCTTGACGATTCTACTGGAGCAGCATCATTCGACGTAATTGACACAACAACTGGACAGTCAGTTCCAAACTACCCAAGACCTAACCCAGAACTCATCGCAGAAACAATTATAGACCGTTCTACTGGTAGAGCAACTAACAGCAATCTTGGCAAGAGCTGGGACGTTATCACTATCAACGGTGGAGCCATATCAAAGTTCTAACAAGTTATATACTATATAAGTGCCAGGAAGTCGTTTCGGCTTCCTGGTAATCTAAACAAAAAGGAGGTACAGACAATGGGCGATACAGTCTACATACTGTACAAGAAGAACAGCACAGACGAATGGTTGAAAACTTCTGATAAGAAGGAACTGATTGGTACTATCTTTATGGATGCCATCACCTTCTGGGAGAAAGAGACCATAGGAATCAAACAGCTTAACCTTAAGATAGCAAGAACCAAATGTGATGACGGCTCCATACTCGAAGTATACAATATCGTGTATGACGCATCGCCAGAATCATACTTTGACATAGCTTACAATGTCAAAGTCATCAGAGGAGGAAAATGATATGAGCGATCTTACAAGACTTTACAATGAGAGAGAACAGATAGAAGTGATGATGGAAGTGTGCCTACGTCCTTCGTCTCAGGATACACTCAGAGAACGTTTAGACGAAGTCAACAGAAAGATCGCCATACTCGAAAACGAACAGGAGGACAATGATGAATAAGTTCGATTACGAAAATACAGGCTATACAGAGCCTACAGAAGAAGAAGAGAGAAGAATCTTCATGGAAGAGTTCTTAGTAAAGAATGTACTCGGTAAGAAGGTTCTTATGACAACAGGAAGAGAGTTCAACGAACTCTATAAAACATTACCAGAAGGCATCCACTACTTTGCTATTAGAGGATGCGATGCCGACCCAAACCAGCCAGCAACAATTGAAGACAAGGTTATAGTAAACCGTTGCGGAAGTATGCTCGCTAAAGAAGACCTTATATCTAAGGAAAGAACCACATGCGATCCAAAGGATATCTATAGAGAACTCTCAGAAGAAGAGCGTAAAGAGATGTATGATATGCTTTGGGATTGCGAGAACCAGCATGATGCTCCAGAAGATCAGGAATTCATGACTATCTCAGACTTCATTCATGAAGACGATGAAGAGTTTGAAGTCTGCATAGAAGAGATCATTCATCATACAGTAAAGATAAAGGCAAAGGACTCTGAAGAGGCTACAATCCTCGCTGCTAAGAAGTATGCTTACGATGATGATTTCTGCCACACAACAACAAACACTGGATCTATAGATGATATCTTGATCTCAGCTAAAGAGAACTCTGGGCCGTTTGCTGGAGAGTATGGAGAATTCAAAGATCTTTACGGATACTATCTTAACAAGATTGACGGTAAGCCAGTCATCTAAAAGCAAAGGAGACATAGTGCCATGAATAACTACGATCAGATTGTCTCATCAAACAATCCCATCTTCGGTCCTAAGACCGTTGATGGAACAAACACTACTATCTTACTTAACTCAGGATACATCATCAAGTTTAGCAAGATAACAATCTTTGAGGATGATAAGAACTCATCAAAGATCATCTATATGCATGGACCATACGAATACTCAATAGAGTACTTTGAGGCAGAAGATCATAGAGAGAATCAGTATCTTACAGGTCCTAAGTCAGTAGAGATTGTAAAGATGATTATAGAAGATGCTAGTACCCGTAACCTTGATATCATCGCTTCAGGTATCATCAGAGGCATAGAGCGTCGTAAGAACGTTCATATAGATGACGTCAACGCTTCAGGCGACATCACTGAACGAGAACGCAAAAGAATGATCAATCAGGGAAGGAGATCAACTGATAAACATGAAAGCGAGAAAGAAGACTAGCCCAAATCCATTCGAGTTTGTATACAATGCTTCTAAGAGTGTTGTACAGAAGGGTAACGATAGAACTCCTATCCATCTTAAGGTGGGAGATCTTGTAACTTACTATGACAGAAACACTATCAATCCTGACACTGGTGAAGTATTAAGAGCACTTTGTCAAGTGATTCATGTTACACAAGACTTTATGGGATATGGAATCCTCTTCTATACATTGAAGTGCTACGACGAATCATTCAATAAGATGGAGGATCCTCAGACACTCCCTGGACAGAAGTTCATGGCGATAGTGTCATATATAGAAACAGAAAAGTTCGTCCCATGGCAGCCTGCTGAGGACGATTATGACCGACTAATCGGTTATGAAGAGTTCTGTACTTACATGCAGAACCTTGAAGAACAGCAGCAGAAGTAAGAAAAATGACTGGTGGTAGAGCTCGAACATCTGAGTAAACTATCACCAGTTTATTTTTACTAGAAAGGAGAGGTGTATATGTCGCATAGATACACTCCTGTACAGTTCCATAGGTATAAGCAGGAACATATCCTGAATCACTACTGCACTGTAGCTCCACTATCTCACAATCATGCTATCTGTATAGAGTATGTGAAGAAGTGGTTCCTCGAGAAGTTCCCTAAGGACTTCTTCTCTTACTTTTTTGTCGATGGAAGCCATGTCTTTGGAGAGACTATAAGACTTCCTAAGGACAAAGTTATCGTTAAGGGAAGCGATGATACATGTACATGTACTATGTCTTGTCAGCTTGACGATACTTATGATCGTGCTATGATCGATACTAACCTCTTTGGTCTGGAGATGTTTGTAAACACTACTCCTATAGACCGTTCATTCATTCAAGATCCAGTCAATCATCGTTACGTAATGATGAAGATGGAGATGGAACTCATGAACTTTACCTTCAGAATCAAGTGTCCTACAAGGGCAAAGCAACTTGATCTGTTCAAGTTCATGAAACTCGCTTTCAGAATAGGTCTTTCGGAGACCAGAGATGCTACTAACGACTATCTTATCCCTTATAGTCTGATGCTGAGTGTGGCATCAGATGCTGGTTTTAAGATAGATTGTGAGAATGCCAGAATCAAGAACCCTATAGAGTTCCTTACATGGCTCAATCGCCATTCTTTTTTGCCGATTCTCTTCAGATTCAACAATATGACTGGTAGAGAAGACTACTATGTACGTATGGATGACCTTCCTATTAGAGTAGGCTTTGAGTCTATCTCTAAGGATGATGGTAACAGAACAGGACATCTTCTCACAGACTTCGGTATAGAGATGAATATCAACGTTCGTTTCCCTGGTATGCAGCTTTATGTGTATCATACCAAGACAGAACAGATCTATTCTACTCAAACTAAGTCTGCTTATGCTATAGATGGTGCTCTTATGATTGCATTCAAGCAGGGTACACCTCCTCCAGATATGAATGAGAGGGGATGGCTAAAGTATATAGAGTCTGATTACCAGGCCGATGCTCCAGGACCATTCGAGATTAACATGGGAGAGCTGTTTGAGGGTGAACTTCTCAAGTTCATCAATGAACACAAGGATCGTTTCATATCTCCAGAGGTATTCATGGATATCAGAGTCTATTGCGATGATGCATTCCTTGATACTGAGATGAATTGGAAGACTATGATGCTCTCAGTAAAGGGATATCCTCCTAAACTCATCACCAGCATAGTCATCTACATTGATACTCTCTATCTGAATGATCAGCGTGTTATAGATGGAGGCTTCAATAAGTCCAGAACCACCATTCAGTAAGCAATAACAGGGCCTCTAACCCTTTTATAATATACATAAAGGAGGAATTCTAGCATGATAAAGAATCTTGAGAATGTAACCGTTGAGAAACGTGACGGTAAGGTGGTACCTTTCAATAGGGTAAACATCTCGGTTGCAGTTACAAAGGCGGTTAAAGCATCTCATCAATCATTCGACCCTACTAAAGACCCCACTTACAATGCTAAGAACGACGATGTCGTTGATGCTGTAATAGATGAGGTAGATACTTTCCTTAACCATGAACCTGGAAGGATACACGTAGAACGTATACAGGACCTTGTTGAACGGGTTCTTATCAAGAAAGGATATGCTGACACAGCCAAAGAGTATATCCTCTATCGTAAGAAGCGTGACGAGATCCGTAACACCCGTAACAAGACTGCTGAATGTATGGAAGAGATCCTCGGTAAGGACTCTGAAGACAGCAATCTTAAGCGTGACAACGCTAATGTAAATGGTGATACTGCTATGGGCACTATGCTTCAGATTGGAGCTAATGTATCTAAGGAGTATTATCTCGACAATCGTATCAATCGTACAGCAGCTACAGCTCATAGAGATGGTCATATACATATACATGACCTTGACTTCTACGACCTTACTGTTACTTGCTGCCAGATAGACGCTAAGAAGATTCTCGAGGGTGGTTTCAATACTGGCCACGGATACCTTAGAGAACCTGCTACTATACTGTCAGCAGCTGCATTGGCTGCTATAGCTATACAGAGCGATCAGAATGACTGTCATGGTGGACAGAGTATTCCAAACCTCGACTATGGTCTCGCTAAGTATGTGGAGAAGAGTTTTGCAAAGCACTTCAAAGACAACTTCCGCAAGCTTTTTAACTTCGCATTCTCGTATTACATCACTCCTGGAGAGAAGACTCAGAAGGTATTAAATGAGTTGTTCCCAGAGATGGAGAAGTCTATACTCGAAAGCCTTGATGGACAGCTCAGTACCAAGATGGTAAAACCTACTTACAATGCTATCCATGTGATGGCTATGAAGCTTGAGGAGAAGAATATTGTATCTAGTTACGACGTCAATATAGTTTCTTATCTCGAGAAGACTATTCAGACTTCATTAGACAATGCATACAGCGACACAGACAAAGAAACACATCAGGCTATGGAAGCATTTGTACACAATCTCAATACAATGCACTCCAGAGCAGGAGCTCAAGTTCCCTTTAGCTCCGTTAACCTTGGTACTGATACTTCTCCTGCAGGAAGAATGGTTACCAAGAATCTCCTCAAGGCTATGAATGAAGGTCTTGGACATGGAGAAACTGCTATCTTCCCAATCGTTATCTTCAAGGTAAAGGAAGGTA